>Ga0307488_10002198_pt1 | contig 16471 bp, 18 predicted proteins | sample SB02metaG_FD_202248 | JGI IMG/M metagenome (GOLD analysis project Ga0307488, IMG submission 202248) | Sea-ice brine microbial communities from Beaufort Sea near Barrow, Alaska, United States - SB 0.2 | ecosystem: Environmental > Aquatic > Marine > Coastal | place: USA: Alaska | collected... | reverse complement strand
GGGCCGCGAGCCGGAGACCGTGAGCCGCTGACCATGGACCGTGCTCCGTGTGTTATAAACCATAGGTCACCTCCCGTATTGCCTTCGACCGTGCTTCGTGAATCGTGTACCCGAGTCGTATGTAACGCGCCATGATCCGTTTGATTAGGTGCTTTTATTCAGAGCTTTTTCATAGGTTTCCTCCGACCGTTGTTCATGATGAGTTGGGCGAGGTTAGGATCCGTCCGCCCGCATTTTGTGACAAGGTTCCAAAGTCACAATGGGAAGCAAGGTTTTTCAGTATTCCTTAACAAAGGCAGCTGCTTACTGTGCGAGCATCAGAAGGGCTCATGCTTTAAGATTTAATTTCTTCATGGTGACGCTCCAGATTGCTTGTTTGTCTTAGACTTAATTACCTAAGACACTTATGCATCCGACCTTAATACCCTGGAGGGGTATTAGAAAACCGGACAAGGTTCCTGGCCGTAAATCAGAAACAGGGTTCCAGATCGATAAAAGGGGACGGGTGTGGTCTGCCAGACTAGGGGTAGATATAGTGTCTCTGGGAAATAGAATGACTTTTTTATATTTTTTCGAAAAAATGCTATAGACGTTTTTCCGTAGCGATTGAAATACCGTTTTAGTTGCATCATCGGACATACACTCTTACCAATAACATTGTTATACTTGAATAATACGCATGAGTAAGGAGCAAAAAATGGACAGTCGGGGCATCGCTGAACTGGTCTTACACTTGGGGCGTTTAGCTTCTGGTGAGGGGCTGACGGCAACCCAGTGGGCTGTACTCAGATACTTCGCTCGGGCCAACCGCTTCTCGCGAACCCCATCCGCCTTCGCTTCGATCCATGGCACGACTCGGGGCACGGCATCACAGACAATCAAAAACCTCGAAGCCCAAGGCTATCTCACGAGTGAGCGGTCAGAGTTTGACAAGCGCAGTATTAAACTTAGTCTAACGGATAAAGCAAGGACTGTTCTTAAGAACGATGTCTTTGAAGTCCTAGTCCTAGCTGTCGATGGCTTACCCTCAGGCATTCATGCCGACTTCGCCAAGACACTGCAGCGTATGCTCGGGCATGTCGTGCGGGAGAGCGGGAAACCTCACTTCGGCACGTGTACGTCGTGTACATATCTAGAAGGCGACGGCTGCAGTAGTGAAGGACAGGCAGACTATGCATGCAGCTTCGCGGGCGAGCCATTATTAATGGAAGAGCTCAGCGAGCTTTGTGTCAACTTTGTTCCGGAAAAAATCTATAATAGCTAAGGGGTTCGCGACCAGCAGCAATTTCGCCTTCAATGCCTCCAGCGCTAGCAAGGGTAACGTCGCCGTCCCACTGAGAAGTTTTTTGATCCTATTGCAGGGTTGATACGAATGAAAGGGTCAGCCGCCGATATAAGACATTTCAACTTTTTTCATCTCTGCAGTTTCTTTTGTACGTATTTCCGAATACCTGTCTTCACGCTGGTTCCATATCAAACTTATGGCACTGGCGATTTGCTTATCACTCTTGCCTGAGCGCATGAGCGCGCGCAAATCATGGCCAGACTGCGCGAACAGACAGGTGTACAGTTTTCCATCGGTTGAAAGCCGGGCCCGCGTGCAGCTGGAACAGAAGGCTTGAGTTACGCTGGAGATGACGCCAATTTCGCCGGTGCCATCCGCGTAGGACCAACGTTCGGCGACTTCGCCGGTGTAGTTGGATTTCTCTTCGATGATAGGCATCTCTGCGTTGATCATGCGCACGATATCGGCCGAGGGCACGACATCGTTCATACGCCAGCCATTGGAGGCACCTACGTCCATGAATTCGATAAAACGCACAATGTGGCCACTACCCTTGAAGTGCCGCGCCATCGCCACTATATCGCGATCGTTAACCCCTTTTTTGACCACCATGTTGATTTTAATGGAGGCGAAGCCGGCATTGTGCGCAGCGTCGATACCATTTAACACATTGGTCACAGAATAGTTCACATCGTTCATAGCACGGAAAACAGTTTCATCAAGTGAGTCTAACGACACGGTGATACGTTGCAGGCCAGCGTCCTTCAGCACCTGGGCTTTTCTAGATAACAAAGATGCGTTGGTTGTGAGGGCTATATCCAAAGGTTTGCCGTCAAGGGTCTTGAGGGCGGCCAGCATCTCTATCAAAACCTCTAGGTTTTTACGCAGTAGGGGTTCGCCACCAGTGAGGCGAATTTTCTCGACGCCATGTGCGACGAACAGGCGTGCCATACGCATGATTTCATCGAAACTCAATAGTTTGGATTGTGGTAAAAACCGATAGTCTTTATTGAATACTGATTTGGGCATGCAGTAGGTACAGCGGAAGTTGCAGCGATCCGTTACGGAAATGCGTAGGTCGCGCAAAAGTCGGCCACGCGTGTCCGTAAGCATGCCATCGGGGGCAGGGGTATACTCGGGAATCATCGGTATACGCCTAGCGGAAAGCTGGTCAACAATGGCAATTCTCTGGGTGCTCATGGGGCCTCTTTGTCAGGGTTACCTGATTCTTTAAAACAATTTATTTGGTTTCCTAAGCGCTGAAAATGTTCTTTGGCGATAGAATTGCCTTGCAGTACTGCGAGATGATGCAAATGAGAAGCTACGATAATGTCCGGCGCAACACCGGGCCCTTTCCCCAAAGCTCGGCCAGACTGCGTTGTGCTAAAGAAAAATCATGTAGCGCATAGCTAATAAACGTTTTACGCGGGCAAGACTTAGACGAGCATCAGATGGTAATACGGCCGCTGATTCTACCCACGTAAAATCCCCATTTTACTCGTTGATATAATTAGTTATAAAAATAGCTCCTATCAATTTCTTCGTCTGGCCTTACAGTGGATTCAACTGGGTAGGTTTGTATCAGCCGGTAATTTGTCCGAATTAAACAGGCAGCGACTGGAATACTGTCAACGGTGTGCCATCCCTGGCTGAATAGTTTTCGAACAATCACGACGAGCAACTATAATGCGACACACCACCGACCTCGAAGACCGCGGACGGTTTCAGCCTATAGTATTTTCTCTCCACCTCCTTAGACTGTTCGGCGTATGGCTGCGTCATAATTTCCTGCAGCTCTCGAACTAGAGAGTAGTCTCCCGTGGTTGCTTGCTGATAAGCAGGTACAATCAACCATTCTCGTAGACTGTATTTTGGGTTGACGAGTTTCATCTGCCTAGAGAGCTCCTCATGGGAGGGTGGCGGAGCAGCGTTCGTGCCGGTCATCCTGGCGCTGCCGATTAGCGATTTCCATTTCATAAACCACTCTGACCAGCGCTTATTTATTCCTTCAGGGTCTGTCTCATACGTCGCGTACATTGAAGCCATAGCGAAATATGAGCCCTTGTAGAAGCTTTTTTTGAGTGGGGAAAAGTCGTCAGGGACCTTCGAGAGCTCTCGAAAGAAGATGGTATAATCGACCGGAGTTTCTACCATGAGTCTTTCGAGCTCACTGAACAAAGCAGGGTGGAAAGTGGCAAGTCCAAGTTTAGTCGCCCACATCTTCTCCATTTGCCCTTGCATCACTTTCGGAAAGTCACTTCGAATCTCGCCGAGCTGTCGTAGATAGCCCTGATGTGACTCCAGCAACGGCCTCAACGCCGTGCAAAACACGTGGAAATTACGTTCCGCTGCCATTGGTTGGTTCAGGAACGAGAAGTGATGTCCGCCACCCATCCATGGCTGATAGTGAGGGTCGAATACATCGCAGAATCCGAATGGACCGTAGTCGAGTGTGAAGCCACCGGCCGCACAGTTGTCGCTGTTGAAGTTGCCCTGGCAGTAGCCGATGCGGATCCAGTTAGCAACAAGGGACGTCAGGCGGCTGCGGAACTCGCGCGAGAGCAACACCACTTTTTCGGGGGTGGTTAGTTTCTTGTCGATGACGTCACCGTACTCTCGATCGATTAAGTGCAGCACAATTTTCTCGAGTTCCTCCATAGCTTTCGGATGTTCCTTCTTGCGGGCACGGCGGCCAAAGAGCTCTAGTTGGCCGACCCGAATGAAAGATGGTGCGACGCGCGTAGAGATCGCGACGGCCTCCGATATAATTATGTCCGGATGCCGCGAGCGTGAGCGCTCCGAGTACCAAGGCCGCTCAACCTTGTCCGTTTTCGAAACGTACAAACTCAGGGACCGTGATGTCGGCACTCTGAGCGAGTGCATGTGTTCCTGTGCTAGGAACTCCCGGACACTCGAGCGCAGGACGGCGCGACCGTCTGCGCCGCGGCAGTATGACGTCCGTCCACCACCTTTTAATTGCATTTCCCAACGCCGACCGTTGATGACGGCCTCAAGTATGGAAATTGCGCGCCCGTCGCCGTATCCGTTGCCGGTTTGGAATGGGCACTGTTGGTAGTATTCGGTACCGAATATTGAAAGGGCGTACCCACATGCCCAACCGAGCTTGCGCATCGGCTCCGGAAGGTCCGAGATGTCGCCGGAGAACATGCGGATGAAGTCGGTCAACGTTGCCATGCTGTCGGCGAAGCCAAGTTCGCTGAAAAAGTCTTTGCTGTGCATGACGTACTCAGGGTCTTTGATTGGCGTAGGGTTTACGGGAACATAGTGGCCAGTGAAGACTTGTCGTGGTGTATGATTGGCGCCGTTTTCTTCCGCGTCAGAATCGCAGTTGAGAGTATCCATGAGCGAGTAGTTTGCCCGCTTTGCGAGATCGTCGAGCGTCGCGATGGTTGGGGCGGTTGCGTGGAATAGTTGATTTTTCATAGATCTACACCAGAGTCATGGCGAGGGTAGAATGGCTGCTTTCCCGCTGCGTGATTTGTTGTATCTACGATTTCGTCGATTTCAGGAGCAACCCTTTTCAGCATGACTTCTAAGCCTTGCCGCAACGTCACTTGATATGAAGTATATCCTTGGCCGCCGCCGGTACCGGGAGGGAGGATGAGAATCAAGTAGTCCAGTGCCCCCCATTCCACCCCCCCGACAAACATCTTCAGGTATTTCCCCACCATCGACACCACCTTCAGGCCGTGCCGCTCAGCTGGGATCAACTTGCCTTGATGGGTCATCGTTGGCAGTTCACCGGTTGGGATACCTAGTATGCCGGGGATACTGGGAACAAGGATGTCGGCATCTACGAGTCCCACGCGCGCGCCGAGCTGCTGCAGTGCGAGCGACAGATTAACGGTCACCGTAGATTTTCCGACGCGCCCTTGCCGCTGCCAACGGCGATGATATGCCGTATTCTAGGCAGTTTTTCGGCGCTCACAGTTGGCTGGGGTGATGCGCCGGGGGCGTGGCGTTGGTTCTGGTCAGTAGTCTGCATGGTTAAGTTCCTGATATCTAAATTAGTAGAGGGTGCGTAAATTACTGTGAGCTCTACCTTAAGAACAACAGCGAGGCCAATCCGCGCTTATTACCTATTATCATTCCCAGTAAGTCGGCGTATACGAAACTCAATAGGTTGGCATCGTGCCGTCGACTTGCTCAGCCCAGGCATGGATACCGCCTTTCAGGTTGCAAGCTTGAGTAAAGCCATGCTGCTCCAAAAAAAACGCGACCTGCATGCTCCGTATACCGTGGTGGCAGATGCAGACAATCTGCTGCTCAGGATTCAGTTCAGACAGATTGACAGGGATAGTATCCATAGGCATCGCCAAAGCACCATCAATATGACAGGTCTGAAATTCCCACGGCTCGCGGACGTCGAGCAATACGGGCTGCTCGCGCGTTGCATCCTCTATCCATGCGGCCAGTTCTGGTGCAGTCGTATTTCGCATTATTAGGTACTATTTTGTGGGTAAAGAAAAAGAAAGCGCTTCCTTGTAACAACGTGGCGCGGTTTCGGTCGTCATTGTGTACTGAGTAACCAAGTTATATTCCCCGCGACAAAGCAAAAAATTCAGCGCGTAGCGCCTGGTTAGGTAGGAGTGCGCCGAGCATGGATGAGGTAACGGTTTCCTCTCCCTGGGTTTGAATGCCACGGCTTTCCATACACAGGTGCCGGCAGCGAATGACAACGCCCACCGCTTTCGGAGTCAGATGTGTCATCAAGGCGTTGGCAACCTGGACGGTAAGCCGTTCCTGCACCTGCAGCCGCTTGGAAAAGCAATCGACCAGACGCGTCAGCTTCGACAAGCCGACTATTTTCCCGCTGGGGACATAACCGATCGTAGCGCTCCCAAAGAAAGGCGCTAGATGGTGCTCACAGTGGCTGTAGACTGGGATGCCGCGTACTACGATGAGTTCGTTATACTCATACGCCCCATCTTCGAACACTTTCAGGCATTCAGCCGGGTCTTTTGTATATCCAGCAGTCCAATATTTCCAAGCTTTTGCAACGCGGGCCGGTGTTTCGACAAGGCCCGCTCTATCGGGGTCCTCCCCAATACTGACCAAAAATCGACGCCAGTCCTGCTCGGTAAAATGTGAATCTGACATTTATATATTTCCTATTTGGTCTAACACTTGTAAATTTTCCCCGAACACGCTGAGTATGATCTTTTGACTCACACGGATTATTAGTCTTATCGAGCCTGCTATCGGCTCTACTCTGATCCTATCAGCCATAACAACCCGGCCAATAGTCAAGCGAGCTCATTTATCACACTATGTGTGATTCTGGATAAAACTAATCAATAACCTGAGCAGTCCAACTGCCAATGTCAAACCTAAACCGCCACGACTTCGATGTTCGGTTCAATAGACTGCACCAGATTTTCGATGGCCCTGAGCGTGCCGGATAACGAACTCGGACAGGTGCCGCATGCGCCTTGGTAGTGCACGCTAAGCAAATTGCAGTGGAGACCTACTACGTGGATATCACCTCCGTCATTTTGTAGATAGGGGCGGATCTGCTCGTCGAGCAAGCCGGTGATGGCATCGAGCCGCTTCTTATCAGCAGGACTGATATCAACAGTGGTGGCCGCGGCAACGGTAGTTGCTGTTTGCTCCTCTGCTGCTGGAGCAGAACGGATTGGGACAGCAATCTTGCGGACCAATTCATCCCAGTCGGCCTCCCCGTCTTGTGTGACGGTTAACCATCGATCAACATAAAACACATTAGTCACATGCTGGATGTCGAACAGAGCGGCACCGAGTTCAGAGGTACCTTGCGCCTGACCAGCATTTTCATACGAGTGCGTGATACCCCAAGTCAGCGGTTCCTGGAGAATGAACTTCATCGCGTTCGGATTCGGTGTGTTTTCGATTTCTGCTATTTTAGGCACTATAACCTCCTGAAAGCGGGGCCACACTTTTGGCACCGGAGCTGTAATAATCCCATTGAATAGGGAGCCTAGCCTTCACCCGTTTCAATATTATCAACTCGTCGGTGAATCGATCAATTTCTGTAATTCACCTTGCTCATACATGTCGCGCACAATATCGGCACCACCGACAAACTCACCCTTGATGTAGAGCTGCGGAACGGTCGGCCAGTTGCTGTAAGATTTGATGCCATCGCGAATTTTCGGATCAGCGAGTACGTCCACGGCCGTAAATTTCTGCGCGCCACAAGCCGTAAGTAACTGCACCGTCGCAGCGGAGAAACCACACTGCGGGGACTGAGGTGTACCTTTCATGTAGAGCACTACGTCGTCGTTTGTGACCTGAGTGCGAATTTTTTCCTGTATGTTCATATTTCATTTATCCAAAGTTATTTTATGGTCGATAGCGCCCAGGCATCGGGCGTGAATGTGCGCATCGAGAGCGCATGAATTTCTGCGCGCATGCGATCTCCGAGAGCCAGGTATACCAACTGATGCTGCTGTACCTTATTTTTTCCGCTGAATTGAGGACTCACGACCACCGCGTCGAAGTGCTGGCCATCATCGCCTAGTACTTCCACGTGATCGCAAGGTAGGCCATTCATGATGTAGTCTTTTAGTTCATTCGCTGTCAGCATATTGCCCTCTCAATGAGTTGCTTTGTTGTAGGGGTAGTATCATGTGTTCTTACTCGGTGCTTGCATCGGGTCGATTTCAGTGGAGACACTGCCAGCCGAATTGAATGCGGCGAGTAGCGTGTGCCAGGGCAGAATTGCGCATTTGACGCGTGTCGGCAGGTCGCACACACCAGCGAATACTGCGAGCCGTCCGATGTGATTCGGACTATTCATGTCGAACTTACCCGTGGCCATGGCGAGAAATTCCTGGATCAAAATTTCCGCGTATGCACGTGACTTACCCTTGATGGCGACCGTCATCATCGAAGCTGATGCCTTACATATCGCGCATGACTCACCCTGGAACGCGATGCAGGCGATACACTCTTGATCGAAATTGAGTGACACACTGATGTGATCGCCACACAGAGGGTTGTGCCCCACTGCATGGTGGCTCGCGAGCGCTAAGATGCCGTAGTTGCGCGGCTTCTTGTTGTGGTCGAGGATGACCTCTTGATACAGCGTTTTATAATTGGTCATTACGCAAACACCTTCTGCACAGCGCGAATGCCGGCGACCAGTGCATCGACCTCGGCCATGCTATTGTAAAATGCAAATGAGGCGCGAGACGTGGCTGGTACTTTGAAGCGTTCCATCACCGGCTGTGCACAATGGTGCCCGGTGCGGACCGCGACGCCCTCTTGATTGAGCAGGGTGCCGATGTCATGTGGGTGCACTCCGTCGACAGTGAACGAGATGACCGAGGCCTTGTTGCGGGCGGTGCCTATAATACGCACGCCCGGCATGCCCTCCATCTGCTCGGTGGCATAATTAAGCAGTTGGAGCTCGTGCGCGGCGATGACGTCCATACCGATGGATGAGAGGTAATCGACTGCGGCGCCGAGTGCGATAGCGGCTGCAATGGGCGGCGTTCCTGCCTCGAATTTGTGGGGGATACTGTTGTAGGTGGTTTTTTCGAAGGTTACCGACAAAATCATGTCGCCACCGCCCTTGAAGGGCTGCATTTTTTCCAGCAGAGCGGCCTTGCCATACAGAACACCGATGCCGGTCGGACCGCACAGCTTGTGGCCCGAGAAGGCGTAGAAGTCGCAATCCAGATCCTGCACGTCGATCTTCATGTGCGGTACACCCTGCGCCCCGTCAACCATTACCGGCACACCCTGCGCGTGTGCGAAAGCGATCATCTGCTTGATCGGGTTGATACTGCCCAGCGCGTTTGAAATGTGTATCACACCGACAAGTTTGGTCCGCTCATTGAATAGATCTTTATATTCGTCGACCAGTAGTTCACCGGCGTTGTTGATAGGTACCACACGAATCTTCGCGCCGGTCTCTTCGGCCAGCATCTGCCACGGCACGATGTTTGAATGATGTTCGAGCGTGGTTAAAATAATCTCGTCTCCAGCCTTGATGAACTTGCGACCATAGCCGTGCATGACCAGGTTGATCGCATCGGTGGTGCCGCTGGTGAAGATCACTTCGCGCTCTTCAGGTGCGTTGATAAAGCGCTGCAGCTTGCGGCGAGCATCGTCGTATTCTGCGGTCGCGGTCTCCGACAAATAATGCACCGCGCGGTTGATGTTGGCGTGCTCGCTCGTCTGATAGCGCACCAGACGGTCGATCACTTGCTGCGGCATCTGGCTCGATGCGGCGTTGTCGAGATAGACCAGCGGCTTGCCGTCGACCTTGAGCTGGAGGATCGGAAAGTCGGCACGTATGCGCTCCACGTCAAAGGCAGTTCTGAGGTTGGCTGCTATAGGGTCGGAGCTCATCGCTGGCCTCTAGTTTGTTCGAAGGCACTCTGTTGGAGTTGGTGCTTGAGTGATGCGACCGGGATACGGTCGATGACCTCAGCCGCGAACGCGTAAGTCAGTAAGTTACACGCTACGCTATCAGATAACCCGCGACTCTTCAGGTAAAATACTTCCTCGCTGTCGAGCTGACCGATGGTCGCGCCATGCGCACATTTTACGTCGTCGGCGACAATTTCGAGCTGAGGTTTGGTGTCGACGTGTGCCTTGTCGGTGAGTAGCAAGTTGCGATTCGACTGTGCTGAGTCGGTACGCTGCGCGCCTTGACGCACCATAATCTTGCCATTAAACACCGCATGCGCGTTGCCACCGATGACACATTTATGCAACTGCCGGCTCACACCTTGGGCTTTGGTGTGATCAATACAGGTATGAGTGTCGGCTAACTGGCTGTCTGCGATGAGGGCGAGCCCGTCGACTGCGCACTGGGCGCCTTCGGCCATGAGCACGTTGAGGTTGTAGCGAGAAATCTGTGCGCCCATTGCAATGCTAACAGACTGGTAGTTACTCGATTGACCCACGGACACCGCGCAATTGGCAATATGGAAGGCATGTTGGCTGTCGCGCTGCACGCGGATGTGATTGACGTGTGCATGATCGGCCAGTGCAACTTCGGTCACCGGGTTCACCAAGTGGGTCGCGTCTTGCAAACTAACATAATCCTCGATCAGCGTTACGCTGCTGCCCGACTCAGCGACCAGCAGGCAACGGGGGGCGCTTACAGATTCTTTTTGTGTGGCGATAAATAGTAGATGCACCGACCCCTCGACGACCATATTGCGGGGCGCCACGATCACAGCGGCATCATGCATAAAGGCCGTATTGAGTGCAGCGAATACATTATCAGGTAAGGCTATGTGACGGCCGAGATGTTCTTCGATCGTTGCGGTGTGAGTGGCAAGTGCCATCGGCAGGTTAGACACGACCACACCACTATTTGACGATGGACTAGACAACTGCGGCGCATAAATACCATCAACAAACACCAGTCGGGTGGTTGCTTCTTTAATATAAAACTGAGCAATATCGTCGCCTTTCAGGGGGTTTGCATTAAGTGCTGGAGAAAATGACAGCTTGGTCAGTGCCGAAATATTGGTGAAGCGCCATTCCTCGTCACGAGGGGTGGGCAGTGGCAATACGTTGAGGAGGCTGGCAGCCTCGGCACGAAGCTTATAAAGGCTACTACGCAATTGCGGTGAACCGGTCATTAGTGGCTCAAGGTAACCCGCAGGGGAACGAAGAATAGATGTTACTGAGTTCATAAGGCTGCCATCCTCGCATTGTATTCGGCACTGACCCAGTCGTAGCCGTGCGTTTCGAGTTCGACCGCGAGCGCCTTGTCGCCGGTCTTGATGATGCGGCCTCCGTCCATTACGTGAACGAAGTCGGGCACGATGTAATTGAGCAATCGCTGGTAGTGAGTAACAAGAACAATAGCGTTGTCCTTATTGGCGAGCTGGTTAACACCCTCGGAGACGATTCTGAGCGCGTCGATGTCGAGGCCAGAGTCGGTCTCATCAAGGATCGCCAGACGGGGTTCGAGCAGTGCCATCTGCAATATTTCATTACGTTTTTTCTCGCCTCCCGAAAAGCCCTCGTTGACGCTACGATCGAGAAAGTCAGGACTCATTTCGAGTATTTTCATTGTTTCGCGTACGAAGTCGTCAAATTCGAGCGGGTCGAGTTCTTCCTTGCCGCGTTGCGCCTGCACCGTGTTGTAAGTCAGGCGTAGAAACTGGCTGTTAGCGACACCCGGTATCTCGATCGGATATTGAAAGGCTAAAAACATACCGGCACGGGCACGCTCTTCGGGGGCCAGTTCGAACAAATTCTTGCCTTCGAACAGCACGCTACCGGCCGTCACCTCATATGCCATGTGACCGGCGAGCACCTTTGCAAAGGTGCTCTTTCCTGAGCCGTTCGGGCCCATGATCGCGTGCACTTCACCGCTTTTCACCGTGAAGTCCAGGCCTTTCAGAATTTCAATGCCGTTCACGGTCGCGCTCAGCCCGCGGACTTCGAGTATAGTTTTGCTGTCTTGGTAAATCATCCGACACTTCCTTCTAGTTTTAAACCGAGTAGCTGGGTCGCTTCGACCGCAAACTCCATCGGCAATTGTTTAAATACGTCTTTGCAGAATCCGTTGATAATCATCGATACCGCGGCCTCGGCATCGACCCCACGCTGCGCAAAATAAAATAGCTGATCCTCGCCGATCTTCGACGTCGATGCCTCGTGCTCGACTTGGGCTGTGTTGTTGCGCACCTGGATATAGGGGAAGGTGTTGGCGCCTGACTGGTCGCCAATCAGCATCGAGTCGCACTGTGAATAATTTCGCGCACCGGCAGCGCGCGGTGTAACTTTGACCAGCCCGCGGTAGCTGTTGTTGGAGCGACCGGCCGAGATGCCTTTGCTAACTATCGTACTGCGAGTGTTCTTGCCAATATGGACCATCTTGGTACCGGTATCAGCCTGTTGCAGGTGGTTGGTGACCGCGACCGAATAAAACTCGCCTACCGAGTTGTCTCCAAATAGTATAACGGAGGGATACTTCCAGGTAATCGCCGATCCGGTCTCGACCTGGGTCCACGAAATGCGAGAGTTGACGCCTTTGGCCAGGCCGCGTTTGGTGACGAAATTGTAAACGCCACCGACGCCATTTTCGTCACCCGCATACCAGTTCTGCACCGTTGAGTATTTGATGTCAGCGTTGTCCAGCGCCACCAATTCGACCACCGCTGCATGCAATTGGTTGGAGCTAAATGCGGGTGCCGTACAGCCTTCAAGATAGGAGACAGACGCTCCTTCCTCGGCAATGATGAGTGTGCGCTCGAACTGCCCAGTTTCCTCGGTGTTGATGCGGAAATATGTAGACAGCTCCATAGGGCATTTGACGCCCTTGGGGATGTAACAGAACGACCCGTCGGTAAACACTGCTGAGTTGAGCGCGGCGTAAAAATTATCCCCGGTCGGCACTACCGTACCAAGGTACTTCTGCAACAGCTCCGGGTGCTCCAGCACGGCTTCCGACATCGAACAGAAAATGATGCCGACCTCAGCAAGCTTGGCCTTGTAGGTGGTTGCCACCGATACGCTGTCGAAAACAACGTCGACCGCAACGCCGGCCAGCGCCATGCGCTCATGCAGTGGCACGCCGAGCTTCTCGAAGGTACGCAACAGTTCAGGATCGACCTCGTCCATGCTATTCAACTTCGGCTTCTGCTTGGGCGCGGCGTAGTAGCTGATCGCCTGTAAATCGATCTTCGGATAGTGGACGTTGGCCCACGTAGGCTCTTCCATTTTGAGCCACGCCTCGTAAGACTTGAGTCGAAACTCAAGTAACCACTCAGGTTCGTTCTTCTTGGCCGAAATCATCCGGATTGTGCTTTCATCCAGCCCTTTCGGCGCGACATCGGACTCTATGTCGGTGACAAAACCGTGCTTGTAGGGCTGGTTGACGAGTTCCTGCAGTATTGTACTCATGGTGTTGTTCCTACGTTAAAGTGAGAAAGACGACCCGCAGCCGCAGGTAGATTTTGCGCCAGGGTTGTTCTTAATAACGAACTGCGCGCCTTCTAGGTCGTCTTTGAAATCAATCTCTGACCCAGTCAGGAGTTGGTAGCTCATTGTGTCAATCAGTAGCGACACGCCATTTTTGGTTATCGTCGTATCATCTTCGTTGACCACTTCGTCAAACGTGAATCCGTAGGTGAACCCGGAGCAGCCCCCACCCTGGACCAAAACACGTAATTTCAGGTCAGAGTTACCTTCTTCAGTAATCAATTCAGCGACTTTGGCCGCCGCATTGTCTGTAAAGACACAAGATGAGGGCATTTCAGGCTGAATATTTTCAGTAGCTGCACGCACGACGTTACCTCTAAATTTTGATTCAAAGATTGGGCTTTTTTACATTGAAACTCTCACCACAGCCGCACTCGCTGTCGACGTTGGGATTATCAAATTTAAACATTTGTTTGAGCCCTTCGGTGACGAAGTCGATGCGCGAGCCGTCAAGAAATACTAGGCTGTCGTCATCGATCAAGACACATATGTTATGCGACTCGAAGACATGATCGTTCCTGAGAATTTCGTCGACGATCTCGAATGTGTGGGTCAGGCCGGTACAGCCTACTTTCTTCACGCCGATGCGCATGGCAATCCCTTTGCCTCGCTTCGAAAGCTGGCGCCCAATATGTTTTGCCGCATTTTCAGTCAATGTAACTGCCATGATGTAAACTCCAAATTAATAACCGCGAAAACCCAAAGTGATCAAGTTAAGCCAGAATCTCGGTCGAGAACTCGCTTGAGCATTATTAGGTTTTTGTTGATACTAATATAGTATCGCTTCGAATCTACATTATATACCTATATAGTTTCGAAACGCTACCATATAATAATATTTAAGGGGCTCTAAATGCCAAAATAAACTGTATATTTAGACGCCATAAAAATAGAATACGGTTATTAAATTGCATTGCTGCTGTTTTGTACTATTTTGAGAGGCGCTCTTTCATCCAGCTAATCAAGCCCCCGCGCAGCAAGAGCTCAACTTGCCGAGGCGACATGTAGTGACGCATCTGAAAGCTGCACTGGCGCGTGGTGTTTTCGACCCTCAGCTCGCCTCCTTCTGTCAGCACAAGTCGTAGGTTGGTCAGACGTAGCACGTCGCCGGTTTGGATGTCGTCGTAGTCCTTAGGATCGACGAAGGTTAGCGGCAGCACGCCGAAATTAATCAGATTTTGTGAATGGATCCGGGCAAAACCCTTGGCCAATACGGCGCGCAACCCTAGGTACTGCGGGCCTAGTGCGGCGTGCTCGCGGCTCGAACCTTGTCCGTAATTACTCCCGCCCACCACAATGTGCCCCGGTACCTCCTTTGCCCTGGTGGCGTAGGTGGGATCGAGCCTGTCGAAGGAAAACTCGGAGATCTTGGGAATGTTGCTTCGGTACGGTAGCACGCGCAACCCTGGCGGCATGATCTCATCGGTAGAAACGTCGTTCGCCGCTTTGAGCAGGACCGGCACCTCGATTTCATTAGGGAAGGGCTCGAAGTTCGGCAGCGAGGCGATGTTCGGGCCCTTTACGATCTCTACTTGCATCGCTTCCTCAAGGGGCAGAGGCGGCATGAACATCGCGCGGTTGATAATCGGGTGATCCGGGTCCGCGATACGTGGATAGGGGATGCCAAGTGTGCGCGGGTCGGTGATCACGCCGGTGAGCGCGGACGCCGTGGCGGTCTCCGGGCTGACTAGGCACACCTTGTCCTCGCGTGTACCGGAACGACCGGGGAAGTTGCGAGGCACAGTGCGCAAAGAGAGCTCATTGGTAGCTGGCGCTTGACCCATGCCTATGCACCCATTGCAGCCTGCCTGGTGCAGCCGCGCGCCGGCGTGTAATAGGTGGGCTACGTGACCGTCGCGCACCAAGGTTTCGAGCTGTGCTCGGGATGTGGGGTTGATGTCGAACGACACGCGGTCGTTCACTCTCTGATCCTTTACCATCATGGCGGAAATGGCTAAGTCTCGGTAGCCGGGATTGGCCGATGAACCGATGTACGTCTGGTAGATCTGCTCGCCGGCTACTTCGCTGACCGGGCGAACGTTCCCGGGGCTGGACGGCATGGCGATCAACGGAACGAGGCTTGCCAGATCGATCGCATCGTGCATGTCGTATGTCGCGCCAGTATCTGCAACCAGCTCGACCCAGTCTTCTTCGCGCTGCCATGCGCGCAGGAACCGACGCACCTCCTGATCGGAGGGAAACACGGTGGTGGTGGCACCAAGCTCGGCGCCCATGTTGGCGATCACGTGGCGATCCATTGCACTCAACGTGGCTAGTCCCGGCCCGTAGTACTCTATGATCCGACCAAGTCCCCCCTCCACTCCGTGGCGGCGTAACATTTCCAAAATCACGTCCTTGGCGCTCACCCAGTCTGGCAGGCTGCCGGTGAGCTTAACGCCCCATATCTGCGGCATACGCGTAAAGAACGGTTCACCCGCCATCGCTAACGCCACTTCCAGCCCACCAGCACCGATAGCAAGCATGCCAATTGCGCCGGCCGCCGGCGTGTGACTGTCAGAGCCGAGGAGGGTCTTTCCCGGCTTGCCGAAATTTTCCTGGTGGCACGGATGACTCACTCCATTTCCAGGCCGCGAGTACCACACGCCGAATCGCTGGCAGGCGCTACCCAGGAAAAGATGATCATCGGGGTTCTTGAAGTCCTCTTGAATGATGTTGTGGTCAACATACTGGACGCTTACCTCGGTCTTTACCTGGTCCAGACCCATCGCCTCCAGCTCCAGCATAACCAGCGTGCCGGTGGCGTCTTGCGTTAGCGTCTGGTCAATGCTGATCCCAATCTCCTCGCCGGGCACCATATCACCGTGGACCAAGTGTGATTGGATCAGTTTCTGCGTGACGTTCATGCTCATAATCATTCTCTCAAGTTTGGTTCGGTTGCGGGCTTGCTTAATATTGGACTATTTAAAATCTAAATTCAGGCTAACTAGTATCGTTTCGATGCTATATTTTTGTCAACGTAGATTTTAAACACTACTATATAGGCTGATAAAATCACAGTTCATCTATTGTAAGTTGGTCTTTCATTTGTGATGAGGGGCTTCTGGAGGGGCTAATGGGAGCCTAGTAGTTGGTGGAAAATCAGATCGATGCGCCTACTATTTCACCGCTACATGGAGATGCTTGTACGCTCATTAGCGGGGGATTTTTATGTAACAAAGGATGTAACAAAAGCGGACTTTTAAGCTAACAAAAGATATATTAATCAGT
>Ga0307488_10002197_pt1 | contig 16472 bp, 15 predicted proteins | sample SB02metaG_FD_202248 | JGI IMG/M metagenome (GOLD analysis project Ga0307488, IMG submission 202248) | Sea-ice brine microbial communities from Beaufort Sea near Barrow, Alaska, United States - SB 0.2 | ecosystem: Environmental > Aquatic > Marine > Coastal | place: USA: Alaska | collected... | reverse complement strand
GCTTTGCTTGCGCGGTATCGTCGCGCTATGGCAGAAGATTAGCTTCTGCCCTTTGGCGCATCGCAAACGGACTTTCGTTTTAAATCAATGGCAAACCGCGTACGCAAGGCGATCTTTCCAGTCGGCGGTATGGGAACTCGTTTTCTCCCCGCCACCAAAGCTATGCCGAAAGAAATGCTCCCGGTTGTTGACCGGCCGTTGATCCAATACGCCGTTGATGAAGCGCGTGCTGCAGGAATCGAACAATTCATTTTTGTGACCGGGCGCGGGAAGAGCGCCATCGAGGATCATTTCGATCACAGTGTCGAACTTGAGGGCTTGCTTGAAGCTCGCGGGAAGGACGACGCTCTCGCCGATCTTCGCGACACCATCATGGCACCTGGTGACATCGCCTATGTGCGCCAGCAGGAACCTCTCGGTCTGGGGCATGCGGTCTGGTGCGCGCGCCACCTCGTCGGCGACGAGCCGTTTGCGGTCTTGCTGGCCGACGATTTGATCCAGGCCGACACGCCTTGTCTGAAGCAAATGACGGATGTTTTTGCCGAAACCGGCGGCAACGTGATTGCGGCGATGGAAGTGCCCGATGCACACACCTCGCGCTACGGCATTATAGATGCAGGAGACGCCACCGGCGATTTGCGACCGGTGCACGCGCTGGTCGAAAAACCGGCTGCGGGAACGGCGCCTTCTAATTTGGCGGTCATCGGGCGTTACATCCTGATGCCGGAGGTCTTTAGAGAGCTCGAGCGTCAGGAAACCGGTGCCGGCGGCGAAATTCAACTCACCGATGCTATGGCGCGCTTGATCGACCGGCAGCCGTTTCACGGGCTCGCCTTCCAAGGGCAGCGGTTCGATTGCGGCGACAAGCTTGGGTTTCTGGAAGCAAATGTTGCCTTTGCGCTTGCGCGCGATGATCTGGGGCCCGGCACCCGCGACATGCTGAAGCGCCTGGGAGAGATGTCCGCATGAAAATCGCGATGGTGGGTACGGGCTATGTTGGGCTGGTCTCGGGCGCCTGTTTCTCCGAATTTGGCTGGGATGTTGTGTGCGTCGACAACAATGTCGAAAAAATTGACATGCTCGAAGCCGGAAAAATGCCGATCTACGAGCCCGGGCTCGACGATCTTGTCGCCCGCAATGTGGCGGCCGGCCGATTGAAGTTCACCACCGACCTCGCTTCGGCGGTCGCGGAAGCTGATGCGGTGTTTATCGCTGTAGGCACACCATCGCGTCGTGGCGACGGGCATGCCGATCTCAGTTATGTCTTTCAGGCTGCCGAAGATATTGCCCGTCACGCCGATGGCTATACGGTTGTGGTGACCAAATCGACGGTTCCGGTCGGGACCGGGCGGGAAGTCATGAAACGCATTCAGGCCGTGCGCCCGGATGGAGATATCGAAATTGCCTCGAACCCTGAGTTTCTCCGGGAAGGTTCCGCCATCGAGGATTTTAAACGGCCCGATCGGGTGGTTATCGGCGCGGATACGGAACGGGCCGCCGAAACCGTAGGGTCGCTCTATCAGCCGCTTTTTCTGCGCGACACGCCGATCATCCATACAAGTCTGGAAACCGCTGAACTGATCAAATATGCGGCCAACACATTCCTGGCGACCAAGATCACCTTCATCAACGAATTTGCCGATCTGTGTGAAAAGGTCGGGGCCGATGTTCAGGACGTGGCGAAGGGGATCGGGCTGGATGGCCGGATCGGATCAAAATTTCTCCATGCCGGACCTGGCTATGGCGGGTCCTGTTTTCCCAAAGATACAGAGGCCCTGGTGCGGTCCGCGCGGGATCATGACGCACCGATTACGATCGTTGAGCAGGTCATTGAGGTTAACAATCGACGCAAGGAAGCCATGGCGGGCAAGATTGTCGATGCTTGCGGCGGAGATGTGACGGGAAAAACAGTCGCGGTTCTGGGGCTGACCTTCAAACCCAACACCGATGACATGCGGGATTCCCCGAGCCTGGTCATTGTGCCGCGATTGATTGAAGCCGGTGCCACAGTGCGGGTGTTTGATCCGGTGGGCATGGATGAAGCGAAGGCGCTGATGGACGGACCGGTCTGGTGTTCGGACGCCTATGACGCCATGGACGGCGCGGATGCGGTAGCCATCGTGACCGAATGGAATGAGTTCCGGGGGCTAGATCTCGAGCGCGCGAAATCGCTGCTGACCCAACCAATCATGGTCGATCTGCGCAACATATACGGGCCGGAGCAGATGCAGGCGGCGGGTTTCACCTACATATCCATCGGGCGCGCGTCTGTGTCTTCAGCGAGCTAGAGAGCGAATGTCCGAACCCCATAACTTCAATCCGACGATCCTGCGCGAATACGATATTCGTGGCGTGGTCGACGACACATTGTCCCATGACGACGCTTATGCGGTTGGCCGGGCATTCGGCACCTGTATCGTGGAAAGCGGTGGCGACCATGTGGCGTTGGGATATGACGGTCGTTTGACGTCGCCGCGACTGGCCGAAGCCGTGGCCGATGGCCTGATGGATTGCGGGCTCCAGGTCAAAAGAGTCAACATGGGACCAACCCCGATGTTGTCCTTCGCCATTCGGCATCTCGATACCGGATCCGGGATCATGGTCACCGGCAGTCACAACCCGGCTGACTACAACGGTTTCAAGATGACATTGGCCGGTAAACCGTTCTTTGGTGACGCGATCACCCGGCTCGGTTCGATTGCCGCTGCGGCCAACTACGCGACCGGTGAAGGCAGCATCGAGGACATCGATGTCCGTGAGGACTATGTCAGCGTGCTGGCTCAGGAACATCAACCGATGCGCATGGCGCGGGTGGCCTGGGATCCGGGCAATGGTGCTGCCGGCGAAATCCTGAATATGCTGTGCACCCGCATGCCGGGGCACCACCACATCATCAACGGGATCGTCGATGGCACGTTCCCGGGACATCACCCGGACCCAACGGTGGCGGAAAACCTCGTCGAGCTGCAGGCCCATATCGCCGAGCATGATTGCGAACTGGGAATTGCGTTCGACGGTGATGGTGACCGGATCGGTGTGGTGGACGGTAAAGGTCGGATCATGTGGGCCGATCAGCTGATGATGCTCTTTGCCGAGGACGTTCTGCGCGACGACCCGGGTGCGACGATCATTGCGGACGTTAAATCCAGCCAGGTTCTGTTCGATGAGATCAGTCGGCTCGGCGGTATCGCGACGATGTGGAAGACGGGTCACTCGCTGATTAAATCGAAGATGACCGAAACCGGTTCGCCGCTCGCCGGTGAAATGAGCGGTCACATATTCTTCGCAGATCGATATTTCGGCTTCGATGACGGCCTTTATGCCGCCGTTCGCCTGCTCTCTCTTCTCGAACGCCAGAACGTAACGCTTGCGGAATTACGGGACCGTATTCCGGAAGTTGAAAACACACCCGAATTGCGGTTTCCGTGTTCCGAGGAACGAAAGTTCCCGGTCATCGCTGAAGTTGCTGCCCGACTGGACGCTGCCGGTGCTGACGTCACGGCGATCGATGGCGTGCGGGTGAATACGGAGGACGGCTGGTGGCTGTTGCGGGCATCCAACACCCAGGACGTGTTGGTGGCGCGTTGCGAGGCCCGGGATGTGGACGGCCTTGCGCGGCTCAAAGAAGCCTTGGCAGCCCAGCTCTCTGAGAGCGGAATCGCCGCACCTGAGAACCTTTAAACTCCGGATTACCGGGGCTATCTTGCCCAGCGAGACAGCGGCACAAGTTCATTTCCGGAATGAGGGTTCGCGCCGTAGATGGAACCCGCTAGATTGCCGCACGCAATTACACGAAACCGCACTCATAGAAAGAGGTCGCGATGAGACTAGGTTATTTCGCCATGCCGGTGCACCCGCTGCACCGCAACTACACTGAAACCCTCAAGGAAGATCGCAACGCGATTATCTTCTGTGACGAGCTTGGTTTCTACGATGCCTTTATGGGCGAGCATCTTTCGGATGCGGCGGAGAACATCACAAACTCGATGCTCTTTCATGCAACGCTGATCCATTCGACAAAGCAGATCAAGCTGGCCACGGGCACGACCAACCTGTCGTTCCTCCACCCCACGCTTGTCGCCACCCACGCCGCGATGTTCGATCATCTTGCCGAGGGCCGCTTTATCATGGGCATCAGTCCAGGCGCGTTGACGTCGGATGCCGAGGTGCTGGGTATTCTTGATGAAGACCGGAACCAGATGTTTGCCGAAGCGATCGATGTGATCCTCGAAATCTGGAAACGCGACCCGCCCTATAGCATTGATTTGCCGAATAACCGTTTCAAAGTCACGACCGAGCAGACCCTGTTCGCCGAGACCGGCATTGGCATCATGCCAAAGCCGTACCAGAACCCACGCCCGGAAATCGTTGGGACCGTTGTCGCACCGTTCTCAAAGGGTGTGATTGCCATGGGCAAGCGCGATTTTCATCCGTTGTCGGCAAACTTCCTGCTGGCCAAATGGGCCGCGACCCACTGGAAGAACTATGCCGAAGGCAAGGCCGAGGCCGGCGTCGAGGCGGACCCGGCTGACTGGCGCATCGCGCGTACGGTCTTCGTGGCAGATGATGATGCGACGGCCCAGAGCTATGGCAAGGACGATGCCAACAGCCCGTATCGCTTTTACTACAACCAGCTTTACACCAAGCTGAAGAAGGCCAACCGGCATGTGGTGTTCAAGCATGAGCGCGATGAGCCCGATGAGGACATCACGATCGAGAGGGTTCTTGATGATCTGGTGATTACCGGAACGGTCAATGACGTTGTCGACCAGATCCTCGCCTTCCGCGAAGTCACCGGTGATTTTGGTGAGCTGGTCTATGCGGGTATGGACTGGGTCGATGAAGGCCTCGGCCGGCGTTCGATGCAGCTTATGGCAGAAGAGGTCATGCCGCGCGTCAATGCCGCGATCGGCCAGTCCTAGGCCTCTGAATAGGCGCTTCGACAGAACTGAAATGAAAAGCCTCGCTCTTTTAGCGGGGCTTTTTCTTTGCCTTATTCGCTTGCCTGGCGACGCAACATAATCGGGGCGGTGAAGGTTAGAACCTCGACGGCATCCTGATTGGTCATCACGGCGCGGGCGATGATAAAGCCACGATCTGGACGGCTTTTTGACGGCCGGACATCGGTGATTTCGAGCTTTGCCGAAAGCCTATCATCCGGGCGAACCGGCGCGAGCCAGCGCAACTCGTCGACCCCGGGCGAGCCCATGGCCTCACAGCGCTCCAACAATCCGTCAACGAGCAGACGCATGAAGACGGAACCGGTATGCCAGCCGCTTGCGATCAGGCCGCCATAATTGGATTCTTCGGCGGCAGCCTCGTCGATATGGAATGACTGCGGATCATATTCGTTGGCAAAGGCGAGGATCTTTTCCTTGGTGAAAACATGCTCGCCAAGGTCGATCACCTGGCCGGTGGTGAAATCGTCAAGATGTAGTTTTGTCATGAGGTCGTCCGTGTTAGCTGGCATCGGCTATCTGTAAATCCCCGGCCGGCGTGACCATCACGCAGGGGGAACCAGAGCGGCGCAGTTCTCGGCACACGCTGCTTGCGATGCCGCGATCCATGCCGACAATGCGGGCGCGGTACAACGTCTCCCGTTCGCCATGCAATGGGGTGACTTCAACCGCAGCGGTCGCGGGGAGGGTTCGCAGCCGTTTGGCGGTGAAGCCGGCAGCAGCTTTAGCTTTTCCGAAACCCCGAAACGCGCCGATCTGAACACCCCATTGGATGTCGCCTCTGGGTTGAGCCAGTGCAAGTTGTGGTGGTGGAATAGTTGCTGCCGGTGCCGCGCCCGGAAATAGTGGTTTTGGAGTAGGCAGGGCAGCCATCGTGGAATTGGTTTGGGCCTTGGCCCAGGACCGGTTCAGCAGTGAGGCCATATGGGCATCCCGCGATCGCCCGGTTTTACCACCAAACACGACGCCGATCAGTCGGACACCGTCACGTTTGGCTGAGGCCACGAGATTGAAGCCAGAGGCGCGGATATAACCGGTTTTGATACCATCCATGCCTTCGTAGGTTCGCAATAGCTTGTTGTGGTTGCGATAGGTCCGGTCACCGTGTTTGAAGGTCAGCTTCGAGAAATAGCTATAATAGTCCGGGAATTCCTCGAGCAGGGCCTTGCCGAGTTTGGCCATGTCACGGGCCGTACTCTTCTGGCGGCTGTTGGGCAGGCCTGATGCGTTCATGAAGGTCGTGTTATTCATGCCCAGCGCGTGGGCCCGTCGGGTCATCAGTCGCGCAAAATTGGCTTCGGTACCGCCGATCGCTTCCCCGACGACCGTTGCGACATCGTTGGCAGATTTGACCGAGAGTGCGTGGATCGCGCGCTCGACCGTGATCGTTTGGCCGGCCTTGAGGCCGAGCTTGGAAGGGGCCTGACCTGCCGCGCGCCGTGAAACAGGCAGGGGCTGGTCGAAGGTAAACTTACCGGTCTCGAGCGCGTCGAACGCCATATACAGCGTCATCATTTTGGTCAGGGATGCGGGGAAACGGCGCACATCAGCGTTTCGCGCGTAATAGACCTGGCCCGTATCGGCATCCACAACGAACGCAGCGTATTTCGCCTGGGCGGGGCTGGAAATGGCGATCCCGGCAAAGCCGGCTAGCAGGACAACCAGAAGCCCCGCGCGCAGCCGCGACGTTTGTCGCGCGATGCTGTAAAATGCGTCGCACAGGCTTTTCAACACGACCTAAGGTCCGATCAATGGTGGTCCAGAATTGATTCTCTCAATTGAATCAAACAGATTCTAGTCGCCGCCCCGAAAGCATGTAAATAGAATTGCGCGTCGAAACCTTCACGAAACACGAATACATGATCACGAAACTGAATATGTCGATAATTTGCGCGGTTTTACTGATTGCCGGATGCACGACCTATACCGGCTCGGGTGGCAATGCGGTGACGCGTTCCTTCACATGGTTCAGCTTCGTGGCAGGAGATGACATCAAGGCGGCCTGCGTGCCGGGCAGCCGGGATCATTTTCGGTTCGTCTACAACGCGGTCTATAAGAAACAGATTCGCGCCTATGAGCTCGTGGGCGTTGAGGATGGGGCTGAGTTTTCCGCCCGGGCACGCAACGAAGGCGGCCAGATTGCGCGATTTTCCATCTCCAATCCGCTGGGACCCTGGGAATTGGAGAAATCGAACAAACAGCTCACGAACGGACAAGCTGCCGAGATCGTCGATGCCTTTGGGCGTGATGCTGCAGCGGCCCCGGATTCAGCCGGCCAACAGCTCAAGAGCAACGAGTTCTGCTGGATTGTTGCAGGCTGTAACGCCGGATCCTTCCGGGTTTGGGCGTTTGATCAGGATAAGGTGAATCTGGGCGCTTTGGGCTTTGCATCGGCCCTGCGCACCCACGATCAGACGGACGTGAATTTTCGTGACGTAGAACCCATTGAGGGGTTTGATGACAACGCGTTCTATATCAAGGTCAACGCTGCAGCTGATGGAACAGTTCGCGGGCTTTAGCCAACCCAGTTGGGATCATTTCGAGGGAACAGAAATGCCGCTATTAAGATTTGAAGACTACCCGCCGCAATTGCCACGTCCTGAGCCAATTCTCGATTTCCAGAACGAACTCTGGTATCGCAGCCGCGACATTGAAGGCGTGGATATCGGTTGGGGGGACGATGTTTATCAACACATCTCGATCTATCCGGCTCCCGAACCCACCGGTGCGGTATTTGCGTTTATTCATGGCGGTCGCTGGACCAGTGGGCACAAGGAGGCGATGGCCTTTATGGCGCCGGAGTTCCACGCGGCGGGGATTACCTTTGCGAGCTTGGGCCACCGGCTGTCGCCCCACCATTTCGAGCAGGGATTTCCTGATCTCTGCAACGGGATCGCCTGCCTTGCTGCCAATGCCGATCGCCACGGCGGTGACCCGCAACGAATTTTTGTCGGGGGGCATTCCTCAGGCGGTCATTATGCTGCCCAGCTCGCCGTCACGCGAGACTGGCAGGCCCGTCACGGACTGGCCCGTGACGTTATCAAGGGGTGTCTGCCGATTTCCGGTGTTTATGACCTCACGGATGGTCCGGACTACGAAGGCTGGCCACCACCCTGCCTGGCTGACGGCGATGACGGTCGTGAGGAAAGCCCTCATCATCGTCTTGTCGAAACCCCGCCGCCGTTCCTGGTGGCTTGGGGCAGCGACGATTATGGCTTCCTGATCCCCCAGGGGAAGAATTTCGCCGTGGCGTTAGACGATGCTGGCGCTGAGGTCGAAACCTTGGAAATGGCCGGAAAGACTCATTTCTCGGTTCTGGGTGAGGGCGCTGCGCCCGGTGGCGAGTGGAGCTGTCGCGCGGCAGCCTGGATATCTGAACACTAGATTTCCCCCAGACGACACCAATTTTTTCACACCCGGCCTCTCTTGGGGGCCGGGTGATGCGTGTTTGGTTGGGTATTTTTTGCGAACAAAAGACTTGAAATCCCCGGAAAACCCGATGATATTGCGACTGCGAGAGAAAAATGGTGCATCGCAACAATAATTTATTGACATGCCCCGGACCCTCCCCCATATATGTTTTATGTTGCAGTGCAGCAACGATGATAATTCAAGGGCTTGGTAAGATTTCGTTTCATGAGCCCGCCACGAATTGTGCGATGCAGCGCACGATTATTCAAAGGAAGGTCTGACATGGCTACCACGAAGAAGAACAGCTCCGCCAACACCGCCCAGGATACCCTGGAAGCAGTTGCCGAGGCTCAGAAGAAGACATTTGACGACACGATCCAGGCTGGTACTGACGCTTTCGCGAAGGGCTATGAGGAGTTCTACAACACCTCACGCGAGCAGATGGACAAGGCGCAGAAGTCTGCGTTCGAGAATCTTGACCAGCTCTCCGACTTCAACCGCGAGAACGTCGAGGCGGCCATCGTCTCGGGCAATATCGTTGCCAAGGGTCTCGAAGTTGTCGGTAAGGAAGTTGCCGCTTACGCCCAGAACGCCGCTGAAGCCAACATGGCCGTTGCCAAGAGCCTTGGTGCGGTGAAGAACCCGCAGGATCTGATGGATATGCAGGCCGATTGGGCGAAGACCGCATTTGACGGTTTCGTTGCCGAGACCGCCAAGTTGCAGGACATTTCGACCAAGGTTTCGAGCCAGGCTGCGCAGCCGCTCAACGAGCGTATCAATAAGGCCGTTGCGACCTTCTCAAAGTCTATCGCCGCGTAACTCTCCTCCCATACGTTGGCGGTTTAACGGCCCGACCCAGTGCATCTGGTCGGGCCGTTGCCATGTCTGGGGCTTGCTTTTAGCCGGTTCCATACACATTTAGGTAGTCCGCTGACCGGCGCCATGGCTTCCACTGTTGCCCCGGGCTCGGCTAGAATGTACGTCGAGTAAACCGGCACACAACGCGAGTACGATGCACCCCACACGCAATATCATGAACGACCCTCGTTACCCGGCGCCTCGCGCGGCGGATGACGATGATTCCGATGATGGAACCGGCGGCGGCGGTGACAATGATATTGGCATTGCGACCAAGACCAGAACCAGGACGAAGAAGCCGTCGATGTACAAGGTTCTGATGCTCAATGACGATTACACACCGATGGAATTCGTCGTCATGGTGATTGAGAGTTTCTTCTCCAAATCACATGATGAAGCTGTCCAGGTTATGCTCCATGTCCATCAGAAGGGCGTCGGCATTTGCGGTGTCTTTACCTATGAAGTGGCAGAGACCAAAGTGACCCAAGTCATGGATTATGCCCGTAAAAATGAACACCCACTGCAGTGTACTCTCGAGAAAGATTAAACTGCTGTGGCCCAATTGCCGTACCGGATGACGAAGCCCCGACGCGAAAGGTAACGTTCGCTTATGCTGTCTCAGAACCTGGAACAATCCCTGCACCGCGCATTGGCGATCGCCAATGAACGCCATCACGAATATGCGACCCTCGAGCACCTGCTCCTGTCGTTGACTGAAGACCAGGATGCGCTTGCGGTCCTGCGGGCCTGCGGAATCGATATCGATCATTTGCGCCGCGACTTGTCGGAGTATATCGACGAGGAACTGTCGAGCCTGATCACCAGCCGGGTCGAGGAATCCAAACCGACCGCTGGTTTCCAGCGCGTTCTGCAGCGCGCGGCGATCCATGTGCAGTCCTCCGGACGCGAGGAAGTCACCGGGGGGAACGTGCTGGTCGCTATATTCTCGGAGCGTGAGAGCCATGCGGTCTACTTCCTGCAGCAGCAGGAGATGACCCGCCTCGACGCGGTCAACTACATTTCCCATGGTATTGCCAAAGTGGCGGGCCATGATGACGACCGCACCGTGCACGGCGCGGACGAAGAGGGCGAGGATGGTGAATCCATCGTCAAAAAGGGCCAGGAGGCCCTCACAGCCTATTGCGTGCATCTCAACCAGAAGGCCGAAGACGGCGACATCGACCCGCTGATCGGACGCGAGCACGAAGTCGAACGCACGATCCAGATTCTCGCCCGCCGCACCAAGAACAATCCGCTTTATGTGGGTGATCCCGGCGTGGGCAAAACCGCCATTGCTGAAGGGTTGGCCAAGCGCATCGTCGATGGTGAAGTGCCAGAGGTTCTCGCGGATGCCCAGATCTTTGCCCTCGATATGGGCGCGCTTCTCGCCGGCACTCGCTATCGCGGTGACTTTGAGGAACGGCTGAAGGCCGTTATCAATGAAATCGAGGCTATGGAGGGCTCTGTGCTCTTCATCGACGAGATCCACACGATCATCGGCGCCGGTGCGACATCCGGCGGCGCGATGGATGCGTCCAACTTGCTCAAGCCGGCGCTGGCCAGCGGCAAGCTGCGTTGCATCGGATCGACGACCTACAAGGAATATCGAAGCTACTTCGAGAAGGACCGGGCCCTGGTGCGCCGCTTCCAGAAGATCGACGTGAATGAGCCTTCGATTGAGGACGCGGTGAAGATCCTGCGCGGCATCAAGCCGAATTATGAAAAACATCACGATATTCGGTTCACGGAGCAGGCGATCCGTGCGGCCGTTGAACTCTCTGCGCGTTACATCAATGATCGCAAGCTGCCCGACAGTGCGATCGACGTGATCGATGAGAGCGGTGCAGCTCAGGCGCTGCTCTCGCCGTCGAAGCGCAAGAAGACAATCGGTGTGAAAGATATCGAGGCTGTGGTCGCAAAAATCGCACGTATTCCGCCAAAAACCATCAATCGGGATGACAAGGCCGCGCTCGAAAACCTGGAACGTGATCTCAAGACCATGGTGTTTGGCCAGGACGATGCGATCACCGCGCTATCAGGCGCAATCAAGCTCGCCCGTGCAGGCCTGCGCGAACCTGAAAAGCCGATCGGCGCTTACCTGTTCTCCGGTCCCACCGGGGTCGGCAAGACCGAAGCCGCCCGTCAGCTGGCGCTTTCGTTGGGGGTAGAGCTCACCCGGTTCGATATGTCGGAATATATGGAACGCCACTCGATCTCACGTTTGATTGGCGCGCCGCCGGGCTATGTCGGCTTCGATCAGGGTGGCTTGCTGACCGATGCGATCGATCAACATCCCCACCAGGTGCTGCTGCTCGACGAGATCGAAAAGGCCCATCCTGATTTGTTCAATATCCTGTTGCAGGTGATGGATTACGGCAAGCTGACCGATCACAACGGCAAGTCCGTCGATTTCCGCAACGTGATCCTGATCATGACCACGAATGCTGGTGCCGCCGATCTGGCCAAACACGCCATGGGCTTTGGCTCGAGCGTGCGTCAGGGCGACGATAAAGAGGCGATTAACAAGCTCTTCACCCCGGAGTTCCGCAATCGTCTCGATGCGGTGATCGGCTTTAACAACCTGTCACCGGATGTGATGGGGCATGTGGTTGATAAATTTGTCATGCAGCTCGAGGCCCAGCTCGAAGATCGTAATGTCACCATCAATCTGGATGAGGGTGCCCGCGAATGGCTGGCCAAGAAGGGCTACGACCCGCAATTCGGTGCCCGTCCGCTGGCACGAATTATTCAGGAAAGCCTGAAGCAGCCGCTGGCCGAGGAGTTGCTGTTCGGCAAACTCACCAAGGGTGGGTCGGTCGAGATCGGCGTCGACAAGGACGGTGCGCTGACCTTCGCTTACGAGGCGGACAAGCCGGAAGATGACGGCAAGGACAAGAAACGGAAGAAGCCCGAGCTGGTCGAGAAATAGTCTCGGCCGCGGTGGCGTTGCTTAATCTGCCTGCCGATAGGGCAGGTGCTCGGCATAGGCTTCCATTTCCCAGTCGACTTCGCGCTCTTCGTCGCGGCAGAATTTTGCCACGGCTTCGCGAAAGCTTTCATTCGGAATGAAGTGACCGGAATAGGTCTGCACCGGCTCATAGCCGCGCTGGATTTTGTGCGGTCCCTGGGTACCGGCTTCGACGGTGGAGAGGCCGTTGTCGATCGCGTATTCGATGGCCTTATAGTAGCAGGCCTCGAAATGCAGGAATTTGAAATCCCCCCGACAGCCCCAGTTGCGGCCGTAGAGGGCATCTGTTCCACGCATGTTCAGGGCGCCGGCGACCGGTAACCCGTCCATATCGGCCATCACCAACACGATTTTCTGGCCCATCCGCGCCTGGGCGGCTTCGAAAAACTCGCGGGTCAGATAGGGATAACCCCATTTGCGGTCATAGGTGTCCACGTAGAACTGGTAAAACGCGTCCCAGTGTTCAGGTCGGATGTCATCGCCGGACAGCGCCTGGACGCGGATCCCCTGATCAGCGACCTGGCGGCGTTCCTTGCGGATCATCTTGCGCTTGCGGCTGGTCAGGGCGCCGAGAAAATCATCGAAGGTTTCGTAGCCTCGATTATGCCAGTGGAACTGGCGGCCGACCCGCTGAATCCAGTCAGCGACCCCCATCAGATCATGCTCCCGCTTGGTGCAGAAGGTGACATGGACCGAGGAGACTTCCAGCTTCCGGCACACGGTTTCCATGGCGCGCAACAAGGTCAGTCGAGCATCGTCTGAATCCGGACCATGGCCCGCCAGCAGGCGCGGGCCGGATACGGGTGAAAACGGTGCGGCGACCTGCATCTTGGGGTAATAGCGCCCGCCGGCACGCTCCCAGGCATGGGCCCAGCCGTGATCGAAGACGTATTCACCCTGAGAGTGGCTCTTGAGATACATCGGTGCGGCAGCAACGATAGTGCCGTCGTTTTCCTCGACCACGATGTGCTGGGGCAGCCAACCCGCTTCATTGGTGGCGCAGCCGGTTTCTTCCAGCGCATGGAGAAATTGATGGCTGACGAACGGATTGTCGTCACCCCCGAGTTTCCCCCAGGTATCGGCGGAAATATCGGCGATGTTTTCGACGATCCGCGCGGAAAGTGCTGTGTCACCGTCAGGCATGGGCACAGTCTAGTGCGCGGGTGCGTCGGCACCAAGCGGTGCGTCACCCTTATCGGGAAATTCGAATTCCAGGGTCGAATGGCCGATTTCGAAATCGGTGGAAAGCCGGGCCTTGATGGCACCCTTGATGTCTTCGAGATGGTCCATATCGACCCGGTCGATGACCACATGGGCTTCGAGGGAAAGCCGGTGCTCGTCGATATGCCAGATATGGACGTGGTGCACATTGCGCACTCCGTCGACCTGCTGGAGGCCGGTTGTAACCTCGGTGACGTCGATATCCTGAGGCACACCCTGCATCAGGATGTGGATCGCCTTGGGGATCTCGATACCCGCATGGGCGAGAATGTAGATCGAGATCACCATCGTGACGATCGCGTCTACGAACAGCCATTCATAGAGAATGATCAGCGTGCCGCCGATGATCACACCGACCGAGGCCAGGGCGTCGGACAGGTTGTGAATGAAGGCCGCACGGATATTCATGGACTGCTTCGACATCGAGTAGGTCAGCATCACCGTGGCGATATCCACGATCAGGGCAATGCCGGCGATGATGACGACGGTCCAGCCTTCCACAGGCTGGGGGTCCAACAGCCGGTTCGCCGCCTCGACGATCAGGAACAGGCCAATGAAAATCAGCCAGGCCAGGTTGAAGACTGCGCCGATCATTTCGGCTCGACCATGGCCATAAGTGTGGTTGGCGTCAGCGGGTTGTCGCGCGATCTTGCGGGCGATCAGGGCGATGGCAAGGGCCGCAGCATCCGAGAGGTTGTGAATCGCATCCGCGATCAGCGCGAGGCTGCCCGAGAACACCCCGCCGATGACCTGGGCCACCGTGAGTAGCACATTGACCGCAATCGCGAAGGCCAGCCGCTTGTCACCGCCGGGGATGTCTGCGGGCGCGGGGCCGTGGGAATGAGAGTGGAGCGAGCTCATGCCATTTCCTGTTTCAGGTCAGGCGACTTCAAATATCGCTTCGACCTCAACCGCGACACCGGCGGGCAGGGATGACATACCAACTGCGGCGCGAGCATGGGCGCCGGCCGCTCCGAAGACTTCGGCCATCAGGTCGGAGGCACCATTGACGACGGTCGGATGGGCTTTGAAATCAGGCGTTGCGGCCACAAACCCGGTCAGTTTGACGACCCGTGTGATGCGGTCGAGATCTCCGTCGAGGCCAACCTTGGCCTGGGCAATCACCGACAGGGCACAAATGCGCGCGGCAGCCGCGCCGTCCTCCACATCGAATTCTGCGCCGAGATGACCGATGAAACCCGGCTTGCCGTCGACCATCGGGATTTGCCCGGACACAAACAGCAGATTTCCCGTGCGGACAAACGGTACATAGTTGCCTGCTGGGGCGTTGGCGGCGGGCAATTCTATGCCGAGTTCGGAAAGGCGTGCGTCGATTGTGCCGGCCATGTGGGAATTCTCCTGTGGGGTGTGTCTTCGGTGCCAGACAGACTAGCGCGTTGCGGGCGACCGGTTAAGTCGCGACCGCAATCAAAAAAACCGGGGTGCGCCTACCTTTGCACACCCCGGAGGTCAGGGAGGAGAGTGTGACCCGGCGTCAAGCGGACTGACGTGGGGTCGACCATTCAGGCCATAGGGGTCCGGCCCCGCCCGAATTCCTCAACTACACCCACTGGTACCGCCGCAGGTGTCGCATTTCATGCACGTACCGTTACGCAGAAGTGTGAAGTTACCGCACTCGCCGCAGGCATCGCCCTCATAGCCCTTCATCCGGGCCTGACGAATGCGCATGGAGCGCTCTTCCTGAACCACATATTCGAGATCGAGTTGTTGTTGCCCGGCCGATGGCATCGGCGTGGTGGCGGGGGTGACGTCTCCCGCGATCATGCCATCCGTGCCGGTTGCCGCGCTCGTTGCCTGGGCTTCGGGAGCCTTTTGCACCGGTTCAAGTCCGCGCAGCCCGCCTTCGATTACCGACAGGGTATTACGGCGGACATAGCCCGTGCTGACAACGGATTCCGTCAGTTTTGACAGCGGCGGCAACCCGTCATCGGATTCTCCGCGGCCCATTGTATCGGGCTCGAGATCATCAATTTCCACATGGGCGAGGTCGTTGCGCCCGAGATAGCTGATCGCCAGCTCACGGAAGATATAATCCAGGATCGAGCTCGCCATCTTGATCGTTTCGTTGCCCTCGACAGGCCCCGACGGCTCGAACCGGGTGAACGTATAGGCGTCCACGAATTCTTCCAGCGGCACGCCATATTGCAGGCCAATCGAAACCGCGATGGCGAAGTTGTTCATCAGCGAGCGAAAAGCCGCGCCTTCCTTGTGCATGTCCAGGAAGACTTCGCCGATGGAACCGTCATCATACTCGCCGGTCCGGATATAGACCTTGTGGCCGCCAACGATCGCCTTCTGGGTGTAGCCTTTGCGGCGGTGCGGCAGTTTGTGGCGATCGACTTCACGCTCGATGACCCGCTCGACGATGCGCTCGGCCACGATTTCCGCCCGGCGGCCGTTCGGAGCCTCGAGCAGTTCATCCAGGACGTCATCTGCGTCATCGCCATCATCGGCGAGCAGCTGCGATTGCAACGGCTGACTGAGCTTCGAGCCATCGCGGTAGAGCGCGTTGGCTTTCAGGCCGAGACGCCAGGACAGCATATAGGCGTCTGCACATTCGCTGATGTTGGCGTTGTGGGGCATGTTGATCGTCTTGGAGATCGCCCCGGAAATGAAGGGCTGAGACGCCGCCATCATCCGAATGTGACTGTCGACGGAGAGGAAGCGCTTGCCGATTTTTCCGCACGGATTGGCGCAGTCGAAGATCGGAAGATGTTCATCCTTGAGATGCGGGGCACCCTCGAGAGTCATGGTGCCGCAGGCGTGGTTATTGGCCGCGGCGATCTGCTCCTCGTCGAACCCGATCGCGCTCAACAGGTCGAAGGACATGTTGTCGAGCTGGGCTTTTTCGAGTTTAAGTGTCTCGGTGCAGAACGCTTCCCCGAGGGTCCATTTGTTGAACGCAAAGCGAATGTCGAAGGCCGTTTCCATGCCTTCTTCGAGGGCTGCGATCTGATCATCGCCAAAGCCCTTTTCGGCCAGGCTCGCATGATTGATGGCCGGAGCGTCGGACAGAGAGCCATGGCCCACCGCGT
>Ga0307488_10002195_pt1 | contig 16484 bp, 10 predicted proteins | sample SB02metaG_FD_202248 | JGI IMG/M metagenome (GOLD analysis project Ga0307488, IMG submission 202248) | Sea-ice brine microbial communities from Beaufort Sea near Barrow, Alaska, United States - SB 0.2 | ecosystem: Environmental > Aquatic > Marine > Coastal | place: USA: Alaska | collected... | reverse complement strand
TGCAACAACAATGTGGCAATCCCATAGGATTAGATAGCTGATAGGTGTTGTCGCAAAACCATTTGCCCCCCCTCACTCGCAGGGCACGCAATTGTTATTAGAGCGTTTTTTTAGTTTTATTGAAGATTAAAACATCAGGCTCGTGACTTTATTCTGCAAGCGTCCATGGCATACTCCGATAAAATAAGCGTTTTATATGTAATATCGATAATCAAATCTCTGCGCTAATTCCGATCCTTGCATAGCCAACAAGTGTGATACCTGCCATCACCTGCTCTTGAATATATTGAGCACTTAGCGTAAAGATGTGTATTTTAATACCTGCAATTATTGCATCTTAAGAAGCACTTACGTTAACTTTACAGCCATGTTGTCAACAGCGATGATTTATATGACATAGATGAGGCAAGGCTTGAGGTTAATCACTCATGACTCCTGTTAAGCGACCACATCGTAGGAATTACCGACAAATGGCGCAGTCCACCCTTTATTATTGAAGCCGTTATGTTAGCTTTCAACTGACACAATAAATAATGGCTATGTTCAGCTAGACCTTAATTACAAAGGGCTGTGTGGCACCACAACTTTAACGGTTAAAAACTAGAATACTCTCATTTTTAAAGGGCTGTTGTTAATTAGCAAATGCGCTAACAACAACTTACGGGAACATAGCCTAAATAATAAAAGACCCATAATTCATGAACCCGTGTTAACCATTTCTTGACAGACACAAAAGCCATTCATTTGATGTTCAAAATGATGACAGGAAAGATGTACATGAACCACCATAATGGTATTAAACCAAGTTTTGCGATGGCCTTACTTCCCATCGCTCTGACACTGCTGATACTCGCGATACAATTGTTTGTATTTAACGATTTTACACCGCACATTCCCTTAGCTATTGGCATAGGGATCACCGCACTACTTGCAAGGTTCAGAGGCTATAAATGGCATTATATTGAAGGCGGAGTGTTCAATGCCCTGCGTATCGCACTGCCATCTATCGCAATCTTAATTACCGTTGGGATGATAGTGGCGATATGGATAGCCAGCGGCACAGTCCCTGTCTTGATATATTATGGTCTTAAGCTCCTCAGTCCTGAATTTTTCCTGGCATCAGGAATGTTATTATGTGCAATTGTCTCAGTATCCTTAGGAACCTCTTGGGGGACGGTTAGCACTATAGGTTTAGCCTTAGTGGGCATAGGGGCTGGATTTGACATCCCAATATATTGGACTGCGGGGGCCGTCGTCTCAGGCGCTTTTTTTGGTGATAAAATGTCCCCCTTATCAGATACAACAAATTTAGCGCCTGCAGTCACCGGGGTTAACCTTTTTGATCATATCAAAAATATGCTCCCCACAACCTTCCCCTCTATGCTAATTGCATTATGTATCTATTTATTTGTTGGCTTTAATGTAATTGATTCACAATCTGTCGATTTTACAAGTATTAACACCATAACAACAGGGCTAGAAACTAGCTTCAACTTATCTCCTTGGCTATTAATGCCACCAGCGATTGTGTTGTTTCTTTCTTTAAAACGGATGCCATCCCTACCCTCCTTATTTGCTGGTGTTATTGCAGGTGCGGTACTGGCGATTACCTTACAAGATTTCTCTTTGCATGAAACATTTCAATTTATGCAAAATGGCTTCAGTATTAATACGGGTGTCACAGAGCTAGACTCCCTGCTTAACCGTGGCGGTATTCAGTCAATGGCCTGGGTGATCACACTGGTAATGATATCGCTGGGCTTTGGTGGGGCCCTGGAGCGTACACATTGTTTAGAAATCATTATTGAAGTGATATTAAAAAAAACACATTCATTTTTTGGACTACAAACCGCTGCAATGGGAACCGCTTTTGCAACTAACCTGGTTGCTGGGGATCCCTATCTATCGATTAGCTTACCCGGTCGGATGTTTGCGCCAGCCTATATTAAGCGAGGTTACTCTAAGCTTAATCTTTCACGGGCAGTGGAAGAAGGTGGCACCTTAATCTCTCCACTTATTCCCTGGAACGCAGGCGGAGCGGTTGTCATTACCTCCTTAGGTTTAGGTATTGCCGATGGAAATATAGAAAACTTACTCTATATCCCCTTCGCTTTTGCATGTTGGCTATCGCCCTTAATTGGACTCATCTATGCAGCAACGGGGCGCTTTTCGCCTAAATTAAGCACCGCAGAACGCGACCAACTACAAACAGCAGCAACACAAGATATGGATCCCATTAAAGCTTAATAAACTATCAGAAAGAGCAACATTCTGCCTATGAGGGAGACTTTCGGCCTACCGTTAACTTACTGCACTGTGTTGAATTTAATGGCGACTTAACTACCTAGGCCATAGTTGTTTAGCAACTTACCATCGCTCATTCAACACATTCTCTGCCGTGGAAACTGAATGTCAATCTATGGTATAGCCAGCCCTTTGACTGATGACTGGGTATGCCAGTTTGCGCCGTGCAACGTTGTGCTTATAGCGATATGCGGGGCAAGTATGGGTGGATCTTCAGCGGCCTTTACAGGCCAAGACTATCGCTGTGTTGTCGGCCAGCGTCTTAACGTGAAGCCTTTACTTAAGCGCCTTGCTCAAATAATGCCTTCACTAATCAGCATTTTTAAAATTTCCTGTGTTGATTCTTTGCTGTCGTAGATTACTTTTCCAGCGCCTCCCTGAACTTTAGCAGTTGCCGCTTTAAAACGATCAGCAGCGGTTTTGGCTTTCACAACTTTTAACCTTTTAGGACGTTTTTGTGCACTGTTAACGTGCCATTTACTCTGTTCAAAATCTTTATGGTAAGCATCACATTGTTTAACGACCAGCTCACCACGCATGGCACAGCCGTAAGCACTTTGTCTTGGTGCAGGTGCCGATATATCAACAGTGGCAATAAAGGGTAAGTTGACTTTCACTTTGCGCCGCTGGCCTCTTGGCAAAGCTTGCAACACCTCGGCATGTCCGGCTTGCTTATCAATGGATACAATTTCTGTTATCGACGCAACTATCGGTATATTAAGTTGCTCTGCCAGCAAATAAGGTAACATGCCTGATGATTCACCCTTTTCAGCCTGCACCCCGGTTAAAATAATGTCTGGTTTGTTAGCGCTAAAATGTTCCAGTAACGTGGAGGTGACATCAGTATACTCAGGTACATCTATTATCTGTATTTGCCCCAGGCCCATACCCAAGTAATCTCTTAACACGCCTGTTGCCTCAGTGTTCAGTGCAGGGCCTGCATACAGAGAGTCTAATTTATCTGCGGCTAATTTTAGGCCAAGCTCTATGGCACGGGCATCCTGTTCAGCCCTTCGGGGACGTCCTGATAATGGATGTTCACCAATGGAGATAAGTGTGCTTATGCTAATGTTTTGAGCAATAGTCATATTATCATTGGCCATGATTGACACCTTCATATGGGTGATTTTGTCCGGCACGATGTTGCTGCACTAAGTTGCGTAAATCGTTCAGTATGGCAGTGCTGTCGCCAATTGCACTCAGGTCAGCCCGTTTAACCATATCACACTTGTCATCGCTGTTGATCGCCACCACTTTGTCACATTGGGCTATACCCTGCATATGTTGTACGGCACCTGAAATACCTACGGCAATGTAAACTTTAGCCGTGACCCAGGTACCTGATGCCCCAACCTGACGATCCCGTGGCATATACCCATCGTCTACCGCTACGCGACTGGCGCCTTCCGTTGCCCCCAATGTTTTTGCCGTCAAATGAAATGCAGGCCAATCTTTTATGCCATTACCGCCGGATAAAATAAAACCTGCTTCGGCCAAGTTAACGGCGTTAGGATCAACGCTGAGATTGCCCTGATCAAGCATGCTATTATTGATGGTTGTTGTGTGAAAAGGCAATAACTGGCTTTGATGACGCGTCTCACTCACCGGCTCGCAGCACTCCTCAAGCACTAATAAGATTGTCGTCATAGGGCGAATAATGTCGGTTTTACCGGCTGCGCCGCGACATAGCAGGTGCTCGTCCGTTACTTTCCACACACCACACGCCACACGCTGGCCGAGTCTGGCTGCTAAACGGCGTCCTAAGTCTCCCCCCCCGTGGATGCTGTCTGGTAGCAGAATATGTTTGGGTTGCAGTTCATTGACAATATTGTATAAGTCGACGCAACGTTGCTCTGGGTTGTAACTGTGATACTCACTGGAGTCAAAGTGAATTAAACGATCAATGCCTGCAGTTTCTAGTTTGTCTTCTTTGAGTTCACCAAAGGCCACCGCTAACACTGCACCTTTAGCGTTATTGTTATTCGCCAATTGATGCGCCAGTCCTAGGGTATCCCTGTCATGACTGGTTAAGCGGGCGGACACTAGATCCAATGCGACCACGATGTAAAAGTCCGCTTCATCTATTTGATGCAGAGGTAAAATAAGGTCGGCTGGCTTAGCGCTTATACGGCCTAAGGGGCTCGTGTTTGAGTCACCCGAGCGGTCAACACGTTTTATACCATTAGGACCCATAAAACCGATGTTGTGCAGGTTTTTGCGCAGCAAACCACTGGGGCCCTTTTTCGCCTCGCCACTGTTTGCTTGGTGCAAAGGATGTAATCTATTGCGGCCTATCCACTGTGCCCTTGGATCGCGACGGAAAATATCGCTCATTAGACCTCCTCCACACTCAGGGCATCGAGCATTAATTCAGCAACGTCTTTGACTTGGGGTCGCGGTTCAACCACCCCTTCTAACATCAGACTGCATCCAGGACAGGCCACTGCGATAATTTCCGCCCCCGTGGATTTTGCGTCCTCCATGCGCATATCCGGGATCCGTTGTTTACCAGGGATATCCGTCACTGCAGCACCGCCCCCACCACCACAACAACGGGATTTGGATTGACTGCGCTCCATCTCTTTAATATTAATGCCCATCGCTTCGAGTAAATAGCGCGGCGCATCGTATTCGCCGTTATAGCGCCCTAAATAACAAGGATCATGGTAGGTAAGAGAAATGGCATTATTGGTATTAAGTTTAATTTTTTCACTTTTGACTAAGTCGGCAAAAAACCCCGTATGGTGATAGACATCATAGTGCCCCCCAAAATCAGTATATTCATTTTTAAGGCAATGGAAAGCATGAGGATCCGCAGTCACTATGTGCTTAAACTGATAGTTGGCCATGGTCATAATATTGGTTTTCGCCAGACGTTGAAAGGTGGCTTCATCTCCTAAACGCCGGGCCAGATCGCCGCTGTCGCATTCGCTCTCACCCAATACAGCAAAGTCAATTTTAGCTGCACGCAACAACGTGATCATGGCACGCAGGGTACGCTGGTTGCGCATATCAAACGCTGCATCACCAATCCACAACAGCACGTCGGCCCGTTCTACATCGCGGCCAAACACCGCTAAATTTTGATCCGCTGCCCAATTCATCCTGCTGCTGGGTGCATGCCCACTAGGGTTGTCAGTGGTATTCAAATTGTCTAATACTTCGGCACCTTTGCCGGGTGTTTTTCCTTTTTCCATGGTTTCAAAACGGCGCATGTCAACTATGGCATCAACATGTTCAATCATCATTGGACATTCTTGTACACAAGCCCGGCACGTAGTACATGACCATAGGGTATTGGCTTCTAATAGCACATCAACAATGGGGATAACAGCCCCACCCTTGTGGCTACCGAGCTCAACGCCAGGGTATGCGCTACCGGCGAATTTGGCAGTATTACCACCCGCCATGCCGACCACCATGTCCTGAATGATTTTTTTCGGATTGAGCGGTTGCCCCGCCGCGAATGCAGGACACGCTTTTTCGCAGCGGCCACATTCAACACACGCATCAAAGCTTAATAACTGGCTCCATTTAAAATCTTCTGTTTTTTCTACGCCTAATGTGTCTTTTTCCAGGTCAATACTGATCAAGCCAGTTGAACGGCCGCCACCAAAACGATCCTGACGACGGTGTAAACCCAAATGCAATGCCCCCGCAAAGGCATGTTTCATTGGCCCGCCCCAGGTCATACCAAAAAACATTTCGCCCACACCCCAGATGATGCCAACAACGAGCAACATGGCGAGCAACCCACTCCCTGAATCGATTGGCAATAAGCCAGAAGCAGGTAGGGTTAACACAAAAAAACTTGAGGAAAAAATCAGTAAGCTATAAGGCAGTCGCGACCAGGGACCGAGTGATAGGTTAGGCGGTGGATTGATACGGCGCATTAACACAAAGACTGCACCGACACACATTAAGCCACTCGATGCTAAGAGCGCATAATTTAGGATATGGGTAGCCACATCAAACAGGTAAATTAAAATAACCAATAGTGCTGTGACGACAAACCCACCTGCCGTCGCCACATGGGTATTGGATATATATTTATCACTGGCTACCACATGATGCAGATCCACCAAATAACGCTGTGGGATCGAAAATAGTCCTCTCCAGTGAATGGTCGACGCCTGCCCTTGGCGCCATAACGCTATTCTGCGTAGCGCACCTATGACAACAAGCACTAAGCCAAGCAGTATTAAGAGGGGCAACCATTGCGGTAAAAACTCAACAAAAGACATGACAATACCTATAGTAAGATGGGGTCTTAACAATCACAGCCAATATTAAGCCAGGTACAAAAACTCTCGGCGTTGACCTAGTAATGAGTGCAAATTGCGCCGCACCCTGCAAGCTGACTAAAAATCCTTGCACAGACGTAGCGCGTCATAAATCGCTGCGTGGGTGTTACGCTGAGCAACACAGTCACCAATCCGATAAAGCAGATAGCCATCCGCAGTCTCAGCTAAAGCGGGCTGGGGCTTGGCTGCATACAAGGCTTCGATATCAATTTGCCCTTTGTTACGTGAATCTTGTTTAAGTTGGAAATAGAGCTGTTCATCTGGGCGCACACCGTTTTCAACCACGACTTGGTCAACCACTCTTTCTTCTTGCTGCCCGGTATATTCATTTTCCAGTACGGCGACCAATTTATCCCCTTCGCGGTAGACCTTTTCCAGAACCAAATCAGAGCTCATGATCACTTCACGCTCATACAAACTGCGGTAATAAGTAGGGAAAGTAGTGCCACCTACCGCAGCTCCGGGTTTGATGTCGTCAGTCACCATTTCAACTTGCGCGCCGGCGTGGGCAAGAAAATCAGCCACCGACAAGCCGCTGAATTCACAAATAGTATCGTACACCAACACATTTTTACCCGGTGCTACTGTGCCATTGAGAATGTCCCAAGAACTGACCACTAAACCTTCGGCTGCCCCCCAATGAGGGTTTTGGGTCAGGAAGGGCTGGGCACCTGTCGCTAAAATAATGACGTCGGCATTCGTGGTTCGGATCGTAGCTACATCGGCAGCAGTATTTAACTGAACGTCCACGCCCAACCGCGCCAATTCCAGGGCAAACCAACGGGTGATCCCAGCAATTTGATCCCGCTGTGGCGCTTTGGAGGCAATGGTAATTTGTCCTCCTAGTTCAGGGTTTTTCTCAATCAAACTAACCTTGTGTCCTCGTTCTGCACACACACGAGCCGCTTCCATCCCTCCAGGCCCACCGCCTATGACGACAACCTTGCGAATGACACCGCTGGTTTTTTGGATAATATGCGGCATGGTGGACTCTCGGGACGTGGCTGCATTTTGAATGCACAACACGTCCAAACCCTGGTACTGACGGTCGATGCAATAGTTGGCACCCACACATTGTTTGATTTGGTCAATCTGATTGAGTTTAATTTTGGTGATTAAATGAGGGTCGGCAATATGGGCTCGGGTCATACCCACAAAATCCACGTAACCGGCTTCAAGAATACGTTGTGCCTGATTCGGATCTTTAATGTTTTGGGCATGCATGACGGGCACATCCACCACTTCTTTGATACCCGCAGCTAGATGCAAAAATGGCTCCGGCGGGTAACTCATGTTGGGAATAACGTTGGCCAGGGTATTGTGGGTGTCACAACCGGAGCCGATCACACTAAAGAAGTCTAGCAGGCCAGTTTTATTGTAGTACGCCGCGATTTCTTTCATGTCTTCGTGGTTTAGGCCATCAGCATGAAATTCATCGCCAGTAATACGCAAGCCCACCGCAAAATCACGACCCACTGCTTCGCGCACCGCTTTGAGGACTTCCATACCAAAACGCATACGGTTTTCGAAGCTGCCACCCCATTCATCACTGCGTTGGTTGACCCTTGGACTCCAGAACTGGTCAATCAAATGTTGATGCACAGCAGATAATTCAATGCCGTCCAACCCCCCCGCTTTGGCGCGTCCGGCCGCTTTGGCAAAATCACCAATGATGCGCTGTATTTCTTCAATCTCGATAGACTTGCAGGTTGCTCGATGCACTGGCTCACGGATCCCGCTAGGGCTAACCAGAGTAGTCCAATTGCCACCATCCCAACGGGAACGACGGCCCATATGGGTGATTTGGATCATAATTTTGCCGCCGTGTTTATGCACCGCATCGGCTAAATTCTGAAAATGCGGAATAATCCTGTCGGTAGACAGATTGACGGATTTCCACCATTCCTGAGGGCTATCAATTGACACCACACTTGAGCCACCACAAATACAAAGCCCTACCCCACCTTTGGCCTTTTCTTCATAATATTTCACATAACGTTCTGTCGTCATACCGCCTTCGGTGGCATACACTTCAGCATGTGCGGTACTGACTACGCGATTGCGGATTGTCAGCTGATTAATTTTTAATGGCTTAAATAATGCGTCAAACTGCGCCATGTTGACCCCTCACAGGATAAAGTGTTGATATTGGATTGAGTTATTTACCGGTGCTTATAAAGGTGACACGTCAAAAATCCCGAATTCGCAGTCATCTTCAGCAGCACATTGAATTTGTGTCGCCTGGGTTTTAACCCCATAACCCAAACTGTCAGCAATTTGATCCATGGCCCCGGCAAACCAACCGGTAAACATATAATCAACCTGGCGATTAACTTTGCCGTACTGATAAACAAAAGCCGAGTGTTCCAATCGAACGCGCGCCTTACCTGCTTGTAAATCGAGGGATTCAGTAATAAAAAATCCCCACCCACGCTGGGATAAACGTTTCATATAATGCTCAAATACCGCCTCACCAGATAATCCATGGGTGGCAGCTTCTTTTTCGCACCAGTAGTAAGCTGATTTATACCCGGCTTTATATAGAACCTCGGCGTATTTCTCAGCACCTAAGGCTTCTTCGACCGCCATATGATTGTTAACAAAAAAGTGCCTAGGCACGTACAACATGGGCAAAGAATCTGTGCTCCACACACCCGTTTCATCATCGACTTGTATCGGCATTTCTGGACTGTGACTGGTCATCAGCTATTCTCCCCATACGTCTTTTAAGACATTGACCCAGTTCTCACCCATCACTTTGCGGATTTTTTGCTCTGACCAGCCATGCTTTAACATGGTCGCGGTTAAATTTGGAAATTCACCTAAGGTACGTATGCCCAGGGGGTTCACAATTTTGCCAAAGTTAGTCAAACGTCTCGCGTAGCCTTTATCGTGGGTCAACATATCAAAAAAGGTTTGATCATGACCTTGAGTGAAATCGGTGCCTATGCCGACACAATCTTCACCGACCAGATCAACCACATAATCCATCGCTTCAACATAATCATCAACGGTAGAATCAATGCCCTTTTTCAAAAAAGGGGCAAACATGGTGACACCAATAAAACCATTTTTATCGGCAATAAACGTTAATTCTTCGTCAGACTTATTACGTGGGTGCTCTTTAAGGCCTAAGGGTAAACAATGGGAATAACACACGGGTTTAGTTGATGCCTCAATCACCTCGATGGAGGTTTGTGGGCCAACATGGCTAAGATCACACATCATACCCACGCGGTTCATTTCAGCCACAATTTCACGACCAAAACCAGACAATCCACCGTCTCGTTCATAACAGCCAGTGCCCACTAAATTTTGCGTGTTGTAGGCCATCTGTACGACGCCTACACCGAGTTTTTTAAATATTTCCACATAACCAATTTGATCTTCAAACGCATTGGCATTTTGAAAGCCCAGGATAATGCCCGTTTTGCCTAGCGCTTTGGCCCGGGCTATATCAGAGGTTTTAAGCACAGGTATGATCAGGTCGCTGTTGTCCTGAAAAAATTGATTAAACTCGACAATGTTATTCACCGTCGCCTGAAAACCTTCCCATACTGACACCGTGCAGTTGGCTGCAGTCAAGCCACCGCGGTGCATATCTTCAAAGAGTTCTCTGTTCCATTTGGCAATCACCAAACCATCAAATATAATGGAGCTGTTGTGCAACTCTTGTGCGTTTTCCATGCCTTTACCCTCAAATTACCGATGCTTTTTGACTGTTTATCGGAGTAGAAATTCTTGTTTCAGTCTAGCATTGGCAATATGGCTGATTTGGGCTAATACGACTCATTATTGGCTAAACACGTCGTGATTGTCGTAAATGCACAGTCGGTTATTCCTAACTTCCCAACGAAAAAGCGCGTAATCATTTAAACCCGCATACGCTTAAGTCATAAGCAAAGACCCTGGACATACTGCACACAGATATCCCGCTGTTATCTATGGTTGGAAAAAGATTTCGCAGGATAATAAAGGGGCTATTTAACCGGCACTGCAAAGGTTGCATAAGCTGTCGCTTTGACGGGTGCGTGGCATATATTTGAAAATTGTACATATCCCCAAAGCCATTGACGTTGCGACTAGTCGGTAAAAGCAATGTCTCATCACAGAGACCACTGAGAAATACGGATTTGCTGAAAAAAATTTACTCCCAAAACAATTAGGGCAGCCAGGCGTCAGAATAGCTTAGCCCCATTAGCCTGGACGTACTAAGTGTACGTCTATTACCGCAACGCATTTGACGATAGGGTTCTGCAGCCAAAACGCTTCAAGGGATACGGGTATACATTAAGGCTTAGTACAAACTTTGAGAGAATAGTGTTGGAACACAGGCTTCACTCATTTACCTATTCTCAAGTGGCCTCAGCTGATACACAAAATTGAACCAAAAGTAGACTCTCCACTGGCCTTCACCGCGTCAAATTTCAAACCACGGTTAAATCTTTCGTCTCTTGGTGGGATTTTGAAGGTATTGCGATAACACTTGCTAAAGTGCGGCGTTGAGACAAAACCGCAGCAAATCGCCACTTCGATAATGGACAAATTGGTTTGTTTTATCAGCTGTCGTGCTCGCGTTAAGCGTATTTGCAAATAATAGCGATGAGGTGAGCACTGCAGGTAGCGTTGAAATAACCGTTCAAGCTGCCGTCTGGACAGGCTCACGTAACAAGCTAGTTCATCGAGACTTAAGATTTCTTCAATATTCGCCTCCATTAAATGGACGATTTCTTGTAACTTGGATTGATTCGCACCAATTATATGCTGCAGGGGTATGCGTTGCATCTCTGATTCATCACGCACATGTCCATGGGCAAACATCTCACAAATGGCGATTTGCAGCGCTTTTCCATGGGCCTTGCCAATAAGGCATAACATTAAATCCATTGGCGCCGTACCACCTGAACTACACCAACGATTGGTGTCGATAGTAAACAGCTGATTAGTACTATCGATATTAGGGAAATCCTCTTGCCAACTGGCTAAGAGTTCCCAATGTATGGTGCATTTGATGCCATCCAACAACCCAGCCTTAGCCAAGAGATAACTACCCGTGCAGATGCCGCCTAAGATAACTTTATGACGAGCTAGGTAGTTCAACCAGTTAAGGTTCAACTTGGTGATGCTGTCTTTAATCGCAATCCCCCCACAAACCAAAACTACGTCATAAAGACTCTGTTTATCAATACCACAATCCACATTCACACTTAAACCATCGCTGGCCGTCACTGGGCCACCATCTTCACTGATCATAGTCCAGACATATAATGTTTTTCCCGAAAGCTGATTAGCCATCCGCAGCGGCTCTAAAGCCGATGACAGTGCCATCATCGTAAAGTTGGCTTGCAATAAAAAACCAATATGTTGAGTTTTATTGCTTTTATCATTATATGTATTTGTCGCGGATGCCATAAGTCAATGCCTTGTCATTATTACAAATAAATGTCGCGTATTAGGTATTATTAATCAAATATTCACTGCGTAGTAAACACGGATTCTAGTAATGAATATTGTTTAAATAACGCACCCCTCATTGTTCAGTTAACGACTACATTAGCACTATAAACGACATCACTTTATATAAAGTGATCTTTTTATCCAGTAACTTATCCAGTAATTTTACAAGCGTCTGAGTGGCTATGTCTCAATTGGGTATGTGTATGTCTTAATCAGTTAAATGTAACCTATACTATTCGCATTAAGGTGAACATATAAAGACATGACGTGATCAATACCTATGAGCTCAATCAGTACCACTGATATTCATAAAATATATGACCTACTCGAGTACCATAAAACCCAGCCCGGTGCTCTGCTGCCTATATTACATGGGGTCCAAGAGGAATTGGGTTATGTGCCACCCGACGTGGTGCCTATGATTGCTGCGACACTGAACCAATCCAACGCCGAAATCCACGGGGTAATCAGTTTCTATCACCATTTTTTAGCCCACAAGCCTGGGCACAATAAGATTTCAATATGTCGCGCCGAGTCTTGCCAGGCGATGGGCTCTGCAGGGTTAGAACAAAGCATCAAACAGCGCTTGGATATTGATTATCACCAAACCACCCAAGATGGAAAATACAGTTTAGAGCCGGTTTATTGCCTGGGAAATTGTGCCTGTTCACCGGCTATTCGGATTGATGATCAAATATATGGTGATATGAATTTACCTAAATTTAACGCACTGTTAGATGCCCTCGTCACCTATACGTTGGAACTCAAATGAATAGCTCTACCGCGGCTAAAGCAAATAGGGTTTTTGTCTCACTCGATACGAGTGCACTTTCCAAAGGCAGCGAACAGGTCGCACAGCAAATTCAGCAATGGTTAGCCAAACAGCCTGAAATGAACGTAACGCTGGTAAGAAATGGCACACGTGGCATGGTTTGGCTAGAGCCCTTACTTGAGTTTGAAACTGCCTTGGGGCGCATCGCCTATGGCCCAGTTAGGCCAGAGGATGTGGCAGACATTTTCCGGGAACAGCCCTTTGCTGGTATCAGCGATCATCCCTTGTGTCTGGGTTTAACCGACAACCTACCTTGGATGAAAAAACAACAGCGACTCACCTTTGCTCGAGTGGGTTTGATCGATCCCCTGGATATAGAGGATTATATCCGCTATGACGGATTTTCGGGGCTGAAAATCGCTCTGACCAAGAGCCCACAACAAATCGTAGCACAAGTAAAAGAGTCTGGTTTACGTGGCCGAGGTGGTGCCGCTTTTCCAACGGGGATCAAGTGGCAAACAGTGCTTGATACACCCGCCGAGCAAAAATATATTGTGTGTAACGCTGATGAGGGAGATTCAGGTACCTTTGCTGATCGTATGTTAATGGAGGGCGATCCGCTGGTACTTATCGAAGGTATGTTGATTGCTGGTTTGGCCGTAGGTGCAACACAAGGTTATATCTATTTACGCAGCGAGTACCCCCAAGCCCACAAAATAATGAATATGGCCATTGACCGAGCACAAGCCGCGGGTTATCTGGGTGACAATATTTGTGGCAGCGGCAAACGTTTTGCTTTAGAAGTGCGCTTAGGTGCAGGCGCCTACATTTGTGGCGAAGAAACATCCTTATTGGAAAGTCTCGAAGGCAAACGTGGTGTCGTGAGAGCTAAGCCCCCCTTACCTGCAATTGAAGGTTTATTCGGCCAACCCACAGTGGTTAACAACGTTATCTCTTTAGCCTCTGTGCCGATAATTTTAAGCCGCGGCAGTGAGTTTTATCGGGATTTTGGCATTGGACGCTCAAGGGGAACCATCCCCATGCAATTGGCCGGCAACATTGCCCAAGCAGGTTTACTCGAATTAGCCTTTGGTGTGAGTTTAGGTGAATTACTGGAAGATTTTGGTGGTGGCTGTAAAACCAAACGCCCCATGCGCAGTGTGCAGGTCGGTGGCCCTTTAGGGGCATACTTGCCGCCTGAACAATGGTCAACCCCGATTGATTATGAAGCCTTTGCTAAAATCGACGCGGTGCTTGGCCATGGTGGCGTGGTGGTATTTGACGATACTGTCGATATGGCCGCACAAGCCCGTTTTGCTATGGAGTTTTGTGTCGTAGAATCCTGTGGTAAATGCACACCCTGCCGGATTGGCGCAGTACGTGGAGTGGAAGTCATCGATAAACTCACCGCCGAACACGACAGTCACAACCAACGCCAACAGTCATTGAGCCTACTTAATGACCTGTGCGATACCATGGAATTTGGCTCCTTGTGCGCCATGGGCGGGATGACGCCGTTTCCGGTCAGAAGTGCCTTAAAATATTATCCAGCCGATTTTGGCCTGACACCTTTACCCGACGACACTCACACCAGTCATCAAGAGAGCGGTACCAAATGATCCAATATTTTGATCCCAAAACAGATTCCATTATACAGCCGATTCATATGCAGCGAGATTTGGGTACGCCGGAAAAATTTTCTAGCACTGAGATAACCCTGGACATTGATGGTGCATCTATCACGGTGCCAGAGGGCACCTCAGTGCTGCGCGCGGCCGCCCTATTAGACATTAACATTCCCAAATTATGTGCCAGTGATAATCTTGAGGCTTTTGGTTCCTGCCGCTTGTGTGCCGTTAGCATTGAAGGCATGCGTGGCATGCCCGCCTCCTGTACCACACCGGTCAGAGCTGGTATGAAAGTGCAAACCCAAAGTACTGCTCTGGCGAAGTTACGCCGCAATGTGATGGAACTGTATATTTCCGATCATCCGCTGGACTGTTTAACCTGCCCGGCTAATGGTGACTGCGAATTACAAGACATGGCCGGTGTAGTGGGCTTACGTGAGGTGCGTTATGGTTTTAGTGGCGAGAATCATCTGGATGCACCCACCGATGACTCCAATCCCTATTTTGACTTTGACGCCTCTAAATGTATTGTTTGTTCCCGCTGTGTGCGAGCCTGTGAAGAAGTTCAGGGCACCTTTGCTTTAACCATCCAGGGTCGGGGGTTTGAGTCCAAAGTGGTGGCCGGGCAAAACCAGAGTTTCATCGAGTCTGATTGTGTCTCTTGCGGCGCTTGTGTTCAGGCCTGTCCCACTTCAACCTTAATGGAAAAAACCATCATTGCACAAGGTCAGCCTGATCACAGTGTGATCACAACCTGCGCTTACTGTGGTGTGGGCTGTTCCTTTAAGGCTGACATGCAGGGTGAAAAAGTGATCCGTATGGTGCCAGATAAAAACGGTCAGGCCAATCAGGGCCATTCCTGTGTTAAAGGCCGCTTCGCCTTTGGATATGCCAACCATCAGGATCGCATTACCTCCCCGATGATCCGGGACTCCATTGATGAGCCTTGGCAAAAAGTCAGTTGGCAACAGGCACTGGACTTCACTGCTAATAAAATGCGTAGCATCCAACAGCAGCATGGACGTAACAGTATTGGTGCCATAACGTCATCCCGGTGCACCAACGAAGAAACCTACTTAGTGCAAAAATTAGTCCGCGCGGTGTTTAACAATAACAATGTGGATACCTGCGCCCGGGTGTGCCACTCCCCCACAGGTTATGGCCTCAAAGCGACCTTAAATGAATCATCCGGCACTCAGACCTTTCAATCTGTCATGGCCGCAGATGTTATTCTGGTCATTGGTGCTAACCCCACCGATGCACATCCGGTGTTTGCATCCATGTTAAAACGTCGTCTGCGCCAGGGCGCAAAACTCATCGTGATTGATCCCCGTACGATTGATTTAGTGAACAGCCCTCATACTCAGGCCCAGTATCATCTTAAATTGCGCCCGGGTACCAATGTTGCGCTGATCAATGCTATCGCCCATGTCATTGTGGATGAAAACTTACTGGATAATAGTTTTATTAGCAGTCGCTGTGATGATCTTGCCTTTAAAAAATGGTTTGAACATATTCAGGACCCACGTCATGGGCCGGAAAACACCGCACAGATAACAGGCGTGCCTGCCGAGGAAATCAGGGGGGCAGCGCGCCTCTATGCTAAGGCAAATAACGGCGCGATTTATTATGGTTTGGGCGTAACCGAACATTCCCAAGGATCCTCCGCGGTAATGGGTATTGCTAATTTGGCTATGGCTTGTGGCAATATTGGCCGTGAAGGGGTGGGGGTGAATCCCTTGCGTGGGCAAAATAACGTGCAAGGTGCCTGTGATATGGGCTCGTTCCCCCATGAGTTACCGGGCTATCGTCATGTAAGTGATAGCACTACTCGCCATCTGTTCGAAAATGCTTGGCAGGTAGAGCTGGATCATGAACCGGGCTTGCGGATCCCCAATATGTTTGATAGCGCAATTAATGGCCATTTCAAAGGCCTGTATTGCCAGGGAGAAGATATCGCCCAATCGGATCCCAATACCCAACATGTACAACAAGCTTTGATGGCGATGGAATGTATTG
>Ga0307488_10002193_pt1 | contig 16497 bp, 14 predicted proteins | sample SB02metaG_FD_202248 | JGI IMG/M metagenome (GOLD analysis project Ga0307488, IMG submission 202248) | Sea-ice brine microbial communities from Beaufort Sea near Barrow, Alaska, United States - SB 0.2 | ecosystem: Environmental > Aquatic > Marine > Coastal | place: USA: Alaska | collected... | reverse complement strand
GAGATAATGATACTTTTAGTGTCATCCAAGTTCCTCTTGCTTATGGGCCCACTCAAAAGTTTCTTGCAAGAATGGAACAAGAGGCAAATCTGAATCGTCCAGTTCAGGTTACTCTTCCAAGAATGTCTTTTGAATTTACTAATCTTGAATATGACCCAAGTAGAAAAGTAACTCAAACACAAACAATCGTAACTGAAACACCAGATGGTTCTATAAAGAGAACCTACGTTCCAGTTCCATATAATATGACAGTTCAGCTTTCGATTATGACAAAGTTGAATGATGATATGTTACAGATTGTCGAACAAATCTTACCGTACTTTCAGCCCGCGTATTCACTTCCCATCAAGTTTTTAGGTAACTTGAATGAAGTTAAGTATGTTCCAGTCAACCTTGATACCATTCAGATGGAGGATGATTATGGGGGTAATTTTGATACCAGAAGAGCTCTTGTATATACACTGACATTTACTGCGAAGACATACGTGTACGGCCCTGTGAAGGATGTTAGTAGTGAAATCATTGATAAGGTTTCTATTGGTTATATTGCCGGTTCTAAAGGTTCTAGGACTGCAGAGAGAGATCTTACTTATCAGGTTACTCCTAGAGCAACCAAAAATTATGATGGAGACGTTGTAACCCTATTGTCAACAAATGTTGATCTTGATGATGGTGTCATCGAAGTTGATGATGCAACAAATATTCCGGTCAGATCTTATATTATGATCGACAAAGAGTCGATGTATATTAAATCCAAGAGCGGTAATAAACTTATCGTTGATAGGGCTCAAGATGAAACATCACTTGAGAACCATCTACTAGGTTCAAAAGTTGGTAAGATTACTGCAGCAGATAATTCTCTGATTGAAATCGGCGACAACTTTGGTTTCGATGGTAATGTTTTTTGAGAATAATCCATGACTAAAAAGTATGATGAATTAGACCAAACTTTTGATGTTTCTTCCACAGAAATAGAAACTACACCAGTAGAACCTATTGTAGAGAAAAAAATTGAGAATATTAGATCACAATCTGAGGATATTAAAAAAGACTACGAATATACCAGAGGTAATTTGTATTCGATTATTGAAAAAGGTCAAGAAGCAATCAATGGTATTTTGGAATTGGCTCAAGAAAGTGAAATGCCAAGAGCATATGAAGTTGCTGGTCAGTTGATCAAGAATGTAGCAGATGCAACAGATAAGTTACTTACACTTCAACAGAAATTAAAAGATGTAAGTGAAGAAAAAGACCTTAAGGGCCCAACAACTGTTAATAATGCATTATTTGTTGGTTCTACCGCAGAGTTACAAAAACTCTTGAAGCAGAAACCTCAAAAAGATAATAAATAGTTAAAAGACTCTAAAAGAAAATGGCAGCAGTAAGTTCAGTCAATCTTGTAATTCAAAAAGGAACTTATTTTGAAGAAACATTTTTTCTTGGTGCGGAAGATGGTTCAGGATTGAATCTGACTAATAATATTGCAACTTCTAAACTAAGAAAGCATTCTACTGCAGGAATTGCTTACACTTTTTCTACAACGACAACTGTGGTTGACAGCACTGTTAGAATCTCAATGGCTTCGGATAAAACTGTAGAATTACCAAGTGGTAGATGTCAATATGACGTGTTACTTACCTCTCCTGGTGGAGAGATCACAAAAGTTTTAGAAGGTAATGTTATTGTTAAGGAGACTGTATCACTATGACTATCAACGTAAGAGTCGTAACTAACCCTATCAATGTAAGAGTCGTAACCGTAACTAACAAACCAGTAATAAAGACAACTATAGCAACAGGAGTAATTATGGCAAGAACTTTAAATGAACTTTCAGATGTAGATGTGTCGGGAGTAAGTGATAAGTATGTGATCATGTACGATGCATCTACACAAAAATACACTGCAGTGAATCCAGATGATGTTCTTTCTGCAGCTTCATCATTGGAATTAACACAACCAGGATTACCAACAGATTTCGTAGATACTCTTGATATTGATTTAGACGATAAGATTGATTTGGATGCAGGAACCTTTTGAGTAACTAAATAATAGAAAAATCAATAAAAAGATGGCGTCACCTGTTTTACAATTTAAGAGGGGTCTTCTTACTAATCTTCCTGGTCTAAGAGCAGGTGAGCCTGGATTTACAACTGATTCATACGAATTATATGTAGGTATTGATAGTACAACAAGTAATAATAAGTTTTTTGGTTCTCATCGTTATTGGACCAGAGAAGACACAACAACTGGTAGTTCAGTAAATCTTGTAGAAGGGAGTAATAATGGTTCAAATTATGTAGCATTAAAGTCTCCAGATACTCTTGCTGCAAACCTTACTTATACTTTGCCAGGAACTGATGGTTCTAGTGGCCATGTTCTTTCCACGAATGGTTCTGGATCTCTCTCATTCATCGATACTGCATCATCAACTGAAACACTAACCAATAAGACATTTGATGTAAATGGTACCGGAAATTCACTCTCCAATGTAGAAGTTGCAGACTTTGCAGCAACTGCAATTGTACTTGAAAGTGAAGGTATTGGGTCAAACGATAACGATACAACTCTTCCCACGTCAGCTGCTGTCAAAGATTATGTTGATACCGAAATTACGACAGTTACAAATAGTATCGCTGGACAAGATTTAGACTTTGCTGGTGATTCGGGTACAGGTTCTGTTGATCTTGACACTCAGTCATTGACCATTGCTGGTACTGCAAATGAAGTTGAGACTTCAGGTAGTGGTCAGACTTTAACTATTGGACTCCCATCAGCTGTTCAAATCACAACATCTCTTGATGTTCCAACCGTTGAGGCAACAAACCTAAAAGCAAGAGATGGTACCACATCTATCACAATTACTGACAGCACCGGTGCTGTTGCAACAGCATCAAACCTGACTGTTGGTGGTAATTTAATTGTCAATGGGTCCACGACTCAAGTAAATACTTCTCAAACTACGATTGAGGATCAACTTCTTGAATTGGGAATGGTTGATGGTTCTGCACCATCTTCTGATCTCAATAAAGATATTGGTCTTATCTTTAACTACTACACATCTTCCGCCAAGAAGGCAGCAGTATATTGGGACGATAGTTCTTCAAGAGTTGTTATTAGTGATGATGTCTCCGAATCAACTGGAGTTTTAACTGCAGCAGCACATGCAGCACTTGAAATTGGTTCTCTTTGGGTCAATGATTGCGCAGGACAATCACAAGTCATCAATTGTTCTGGTTCTACTAGAACTCTTGAAAACATCACTATTGATGCTGGTACATTCTGATATTAGACATATGGAAATAAATAGAGGGACATTTCTCTCTATTTTATGACTGAACAAGATCTAAAATATCTGATATCTTCATATCAGCAAAAATCTTTTGACTTACTTACACAATCAATTGCCAACGATGCAAAAGTTAAACAACTTAGTGAGATAGTTGAATTGTTGACCACAAAGGTTAATCAACAGAATGAAGAACTTGAGAAGCTAAAGAAACCTAAAAGAAGGACAAAGACAGGAGAAGATTTTTCATAAATAACTAATAAATCTCAATATATATTGAGATATAAGGTATATACCAACAATGAAAGGAATTGAATGGCTGCACCTATAATCAAAATTAAACGCTCTGCGGTTCCTGGAAAGAAACCGACAGTAAATAATCTACCTTTAGGGGAACTTGGTCTCAATACTTACGATGCAGAACTATTCGTAAGAAGAGAAAGAGCAGGTGTAGGAACCGATATTGTTTCAGTTGGTATCGGTGCATCAGTTACTAATATCATTTATGTTACACAAGACGGAAGTGACTCCAACACAGGAAAAAAACTTGGAGATGCAAAAAGAACAATCAAAGCATCTCTCGCAGAAGCAACAACAGGAACAGTTATTAAAGTTAGTGCTGGATCTTATTTAGAAAATAATCCTCTTACAATTCCAAAACAAGTTTCAATCGTTGGAGATAGTTTGAGAGAGGTATCAGTATCTCCACAGAATGCGGACCAAGATTTGTTTTATGTTGCAAATGGAAACTATATTGCAGAGATGTCTTACACAGGAACTTTGAATTCTGGTAAGGCAATTTTTTCATTTAATCCAACTCAAGTAGGTTATTTCAATCAGTCACCTTATATTCAAAATTGTACCAACTTTATTTCAAATAGTATTGGACTAAAGATTGATGGTAAAAATGCAATTGGACCATTAAAATCTATGGTCGTTGATAGTTATACTCAATACAATCAAGGTGGTATTGGAGTTTCTATTACTAATGAAGGATATGCACAGTTAGTTTCTATTTTTACAATTGCCAATGAAACTGCATTTTTCTGTGGTAGTGGTTCTGCGTGTGATTTAACAAACTCAAACTCTTCCTTTGGTGATTTTGGTTTAATTGCTGATGGAATTGGACCTCGAAAATATACTGGTATTATTACAAGTTCTGCATCAGAAAACACAGATACTTTTGTATTGGACTTAAATGTTCCTACACTCAATGTAACAAATGCACTTTATGAAAATACAACAGGACTTACCACAATCACAGTGAATTCCGATCACAACTTCAATGTTGGGATGGGTATTTCAATTGTAGGACTTGCATTTACTTGCTCTTCTGGTCCAGGAATTGTAACTTTCCCTTCAGGAAATAGTGGATATATTTTTGAGGTACAAGCAGTTCCTTCATCAACTTCTTTTGAAGTTTATGTTGGAGTTTCTACTTTACAACACACTTATCAATCAGGAGGAACTGTAAAAATTAATACAGTTCGTCCTTTTGATGGTCAGGTTGTTTATTTCGATACTTTGTACTATACAGTTGGTGGAGTAACTGTAAGTTCTGGTGGAACTGGTTATACACAGAATGTTGATATAACTTTTAGTGATCCAAGTGAGCCATGGGGTATTCCTGCAACAGCTGTTGGTGAAGTTAATAATGGTTCAGTAACTAGTGTTGAAATGGTTTCAAATGGTAGAGGATATCTCTCAGTACCATCAGTTACTTTTGATTCTCCTGACGTTGGAGTAAACACTGCAACAGGAACTGCAAATCTAATTCCAACATATTATTCAATTTTAAGTTCCACTCCAATTTCTGCTGGTATTTGTACCATTACCTTAAGTGATAATGTTCCTTATGCAGTAGGGGTTGGTAGTACTGTTCCTTTCTTCAAACAAAGTCGTGTTCTTGCATCAGGTCATTCTCTTGAATACATTGGTTCTGGAACAAATATTGCAACTGCTCTTCCTGCTGCTGGTGGAGTTCCCATTCAAGCAAATGAAACTGATGGTCGTAATGGAGGTATTGTTGTATTTACTTCTACAGATCAATCAGGAAACTTTAGAATTGGTGATGGAGTTCAAATTAATCAACAAACAGGAACTATCAGTGGAACATTTTACTCCAAGAGTTTATTTTCAACAATGACGCCCTTTATTCTTGCACTAGGAGGAGATTAATAGAATGGCTTTAGCACTTAACGTATTTCAAACAGTTACCGCAGTTGTAAGTGTAACACCAACAGTCGTTTATTCAGCACCTGTTGGATATACTGGTGTAGTTCTTTTAGCACAGGTTGCAAATATTGGTGGAACTTCTGCTGATGTTTCTTTATCTCATCAAAGAAGTGTTGTTGGTGTTGCAGTAACCACTGAAATGTTAAAACAGTTTCCTATTTCATCAAATGATACCGCAAATCTTCTTGCAGGAAAATTGGTATTGGAAAGTGGAGATAAATTAGTGTTATCTGGTAGTAGTGGTACAGACCTTAAGTTTATTGGAAGTATTTTAGAAACACTAAACTAAAATGGCAAATTTTATAAGTAATAGAAAAAAAACCATAAGTATAGGAATTTCCAACTATACTGAAGGTAGTACTGTTCTCGATGCCACTGGTAATGTAAGTATTTCTGGAATAGTTACTGCAAAGACTGGATCTGCCGTAACATATTACGGTGATGGTTCTAACTTAACTGGGTTAACTGGTGCTTCTGCTGCAACTTATGGAGATGGATCTAATGTAGCTCAGATTGTAGTTAATTCTGACGGAAAAATTACTGGTATTTCTGAGGTTGCCATTTCTGGAGGAGGTGGAGGAGGTGGTGATGTTGTTGATGATACAACACCACAACTTGGTGGAGATTTAGATCTTAATAGTAATGATATTACTGGAACTGGCAATTTAAACATTACCGGTATAGCAACCTTTAGTGGAAATGTTACTATTGGTGGTACCTTAACTTATGAGGATGTAACCAACATTGATTCTGTTGGTCTAATAACAGCAAGAAGTGGAATTATAGTTAATAGTGGTGGTATTAATGTTTCTGCTGGTATTGTTACTGCTCCAGCATTTACAGGTTTTGATTACCTGCAAGCACCACACGGTACTACAGTCAACTATTCAGTAACCATTGCTTCTAAGACCGCAGCACACAGATATAATGGTTCAGGTAGTAGTAATGGTTATGTGATTAATGGAGTAGAATCTCCATTCCTGACATTTACTCCAGGTAGAACTTATAGATTTACTTTGAGTTCTGGTGATATGTCAAGTCACCCATTTAGATTCTATCTTGAGGCAGACAAAACTACACAATACACCACAAACGTTACTTCAACATCAACATATACTGAGATTGTTGTAACTGATATAACTCCGATTGTTCTTCATTATCAGTGTAGTGTTCATGATTATATGGGCAATGCAGTACAAACTAATTCTAATAAAATAAACACACCATATTTAATTGAAGGTCTGGATGGTGCAAACATTACTGGAGTTGTTACTGCAACATCATTAGTAAAATCTGGAGGAACTTCATCACAGTTCCTAAAGGCTGATGGTTCTGTTGATACTTCCACTTATCTGACTTCTTATACTGAAACTGATCCTGTTGTTGGTGCCATAAGTGGTATTGTTAAAGCAGATGGTGGAGGAAACATTTCTACGGCAACAGCAGGAACTGACTACCTTACTCCATCAGGTGATGGTTCTAGTTTAACTGGATTAACTGGTGCTTCTGCTGCAACTTACGGTGATTCGTCGAATGTAGCTCAAATTGTTGTAGACTCTAATGGTAGAATAACTGGTATTAGTGAGGTCACTATCTCTGGAGGAGGTGGAGGAGGTGGTGATGTTGTTGATGATACAACACCACAACTTGGTGGAGATTTAGATCTTAATAGTAATGATATTATTGGAACTGGTGATGTTAATATTACTGGTATCATCACCGCAACATTATTTTTTGGTGATGGATCAAATCTAACGGGAGTTGGTACTAATTTCAATGGTGCATCAAAGTCGGTAGTAAAGTATATTGCAGGTGCTAACCAAACAACCTTTGTAGCATCTTATGCTATTGGTTATGTTGATGTTTACTTGAACGGAGTAAAACTTACCACAGATTTGTATACTTCTACATCTGGAACTTCTATTGTTCTAAATGATGGTGCAGCTGCTAATGATGTTATAGAAATTATTTCATTTACATTCATTGAACCATCAGAAGCAGATTCTGCAAATAATGTTGCAAATAAAGCATCATCAAAGTATACTGCAACTGATGGACAAACATCCTTTGCAGCAACTTATGAGATTGGTTATGTTGATGTCTATTTGAATGGTGTAAAACTTACTGATGATTTGTATGATGCTACTTCTGGATCCGCAGTTATATTGAATGATGGGGCAGCTGCTAATGATATTGTAGAGATTATCGCGTTTACATTTAATAATTTCTCTGGAGTTTCTGGAGTTGGTATTGCAACAGCAGGAGGAACAGTAGGAACAGGAGTCACTTTGTTTGACTTTAGAGGTCCTGGTATTTCTACAGTTACAGTTTCTTCTGGTATTGGTACCATAAATATTAAGGGTAGTCTAACAATAGGAACTCGTACAACAGCACAAACTATAAATCTGGTAGGAGTTGGTGCTACAATACTTTTAAGATCAGGAATCGGTACACTTAATTTCTAAATAACAAAAAACCAATGACAGATAGATTTCCTTTAATTTATAATATATCCGCTGGACAGATACAGGAACTTACAATTGATGATAATATTGACTTGACTGATAGTGGTATCGTAAATGCTACTAGTATTGGTGCAACAAGTTTAAATATTACTGCAGTAGCAACAGCATCTACTTTGGGTGTAAATACTACATCATCACCAACTAATTTATTTGTAGAAGGAAATGCCGCAAGTAATGTTGTTGGACTTGGAACTACTGATACAAATACGGTACTAGATTTAAATCAAGGAAATAATTTTACTCTTACATTGACCGGTAGTATTGTATTATCAAATCCAATTAATACTACTGTAGGACAATCTGGTATTATTCAAATTTTTCAGAGTACAGGAAGTCATACAGTTGGCTTTGGATCACATTGGGACTTCCCAAGTTCAACAGTACCTACATTAAGTACTGGTGCTGGTGCTCTTGATTGTATTACATATTTTGTGAGATCTTCTACAAGTATTATTACAAATTCATTGATTGGAATTGGAACATTATGAGTTTACCTAATGAACTTTTGCCTATTGGACTTTTAGGGACAGGAACAGGAGCAGCAGTAGAAGAAGGATATAACATTGAAAGAAGTGTTCGGTTTAACTCAGCCGACTCGGCATACCTTAACCGTACCCCAGCATCTGCTGGTAACCGCAAGACGTGGACTTGGGCGGGGTGGGTAAAGAAGAGTGGGACAACAGCAGGAGAAAACATCCTTGGGGCAAGGGGCGGAACCAGCACAAGTACTTCTTTTACAATTCAATTCGGCGGTACGGGATATGGTGGTGGCACCGATCGCTTAGTCATCGGATATGCTGCTGCCGCTTGGAAAGTTACATCGCAGGTTTTCAGGGATCACTCGGCTTGGTACCATATTGTTGTTGCTTTTGATAGCACAAATGCAACTGGATCTGACCGTATAAAGCTTTACGTTAATGGTATTCAGGTAACAAGTTTTACCACGGATAGTGCTCCGTCCTTAAATCTTGATTCTGCCATTAATAGCACCGTTGAGCATCGGATTGGATCATACGCTTCTCCCGCGCCACAATATCTAAATGGCTACCTAGCCGACATCCACCTCATCGACGGCCAAGCATTAGCTGCAACTGACTTCGGCGAGTTCGACGCCACCACTGGTGTGTGGAACCACAAGGAATACACCGGTACTTATGGTACAAACGGTTTCCACCTGGCCTTCAGCGATAACAGTTCAAACGCTGCGCTTGGCACGGACACTAGTGGTAATGGTCACACCTGGACGGTTAACAACATCAGTGCTGCAACAGGAGGCCCCACATCCGTTGCCGCAGCATCAGGTGCGTTACCGATTTACAACACCACTGATACCTACGGCACCGTCAAAGGCACTGGTACGAGAACGGACAGCAACAGCAGCTCGCTTGTGCTAGCACTTCCGATGGATGGTGCTAACAATTCAACGACCTTTACAGATGAAAGCGCCACGATCAAAGGCAGTGGTAGCGCCAAGACTGTTACTGCTAATGGTAATGCTAAAACAATAACATCAGAGAGCAAGTTTTATGGGGCTTCTGCTGACTTTGCTGCAGATGGAACTGATTATCTTGAAGTACCACATTCAAGTGACTTAGACCTAAATAGTGCCACCAACTTTACAGTCGAAGCTTGGGTTTATGTAGATACCAACAGAACCTACAACTATTTTGTTAGCAAAGGCAGCGGCACCACACGCGAGTGGGCGATTGCAACGGCATCAACAACTGTCCTATTTTATTGGAGCACAAATGGTGGCAGCAGTGGTGACTCCCTCATTACTATTTCCCATACGGTAGCAACTGCGCAGTGGAATCATATTGCTGCTGTAAAACTTGGGTCCACAATAACCTTGTATGTAAATGGCACTTCTATAGGCTCCGGTTCATTCACCTCGGGTTATTCAGGAACTTCACCACTGTACGTGGGACGGTTTATGAACTACACAGGAATTAGCCATAGTATTGACGGAAAGATCAACGATCTTCGCATTTACAAAGGCGTCGCCAAATACACCAGTAACTTCGTACCACCCAACATCACGCAAGACACAACCATTGCTGATGACTGCGATTCCCTTGTAGACGTTCCCACTAATGGCACCGAGACGGATACTGGTTTTGGCGGCGAGGTAAGGGGGAATTATGCGACGTTAAATCCTTTGGATTTACTGGCTCAGACTCTATCCAACGGAAATCTACAGACGGCTGGTTCAACAAATAATGCATGTGTTACCGGAACAATTGGAGTAACAAGCGGTAAATGGTATTGGGAAGTTACAGCAGGATCAGCTCAGGAAGCTTATGGAATCTGGTCTACTGCTTCACGAACCACAACTTACCCTGGCGGAACAGCAGATTCGTATTGTTACTATGGGTTTAATGGTGACAAATACAATAGTGGCCTTGCATCTAGTTACGGTTCGTCATTTACTACTGGTGATGTAATAGGTATCGCTCTTGATCTTGATGCGGGCACTTTGACTTATTACAAAAACAATGTAAGCCAAGGCGTTGCATTTACTGGATTAAGTGGTGGCTATAGACCGGCGGTAAGGGCTGGAAGTGCTTTGGGGGCAAGCGCAGATACCCATGTCAACTTCGGCCAACGCCCCTTCGCCTACGACATCAGCATCGGGATTTCGGACGCTACTGGCGCGACACCGGTTCTGAGCACCAGCGACGAATACGGTCAAACGCTTAGCTCTGGTACGGCAACCGATAGCGACTCTGCGAATTTGGTACTGGCACTGCCCATGAACGGCAGTAGCGGCGGCACTACTTTCACCGATTACAACGCAACGATCAAAGGCAGTGGTAGCGCCAAGACTGTTACTCCATTAGGTGATGTAAAGACCAGCACGGTACAAAGTAAGTATTACGGAAGTAGCGGTTACTTTGACGGAGCTGGGGATTATCTAACTTCCCCTACAAACACTGACTTTGAATTTGGCACTGGTGACTTTACTGTTGAATTATGGGCCTTCTTTAACACTGTATCACGCCTTTCAGTTACACTGGGCACTGGAGCTAGTGGTAATGGAACAGCTAGGTCTGCATGGTCTATGTTCTACTATCCCTCTGGTAACGAATTTTATTTTTACCGTTTTGACGGGTCAAGCACCATTTACACTTTCCCCTTTACTCCATCGACATCGACGTGGTATCACATTGCAGTTTCTAGGAGTGGAACAAGTCTACGCTTTTTTGTCGATGGAGTACAAATAGGGTCTACCGTTACTACGTCTGTTAGTTACAATGCAGTTAACACTCAACCGCTTACTATAAGTAAATTTATAAGTGGTAGTAGTGACTCCATTGTAGAATACTTTAACGGATACATTCAAGACCTCCGAATTTACAAAGGCGCTGCCAAATACACCAGTAACTTCATACCACCCAGCAGTGCGTTGTATAAGGCACTCTGCACGACTAACCTTCCCGCGCCAACAATTGCTAACCCTAGTGAGTACATGGATGTTGTTTTGTGGACTGGTGACGGCATCTCTCCGCGAACGATTAGTGGTCTCAATTTTTCACCTGATCTTGTCTGGATCAAGAACAGAGTACATAACAGCACTTGGAATGTACTTTTTGATGTGATTAGAGGCGGTGGCCAACTTGCTTCAAATCGAACTGACGCTGAATTAGCGGCAGGCTCTAACGTCGCTGGCTATGTTTCGGCATATACGTCCAACGGGTTTACGCTTTCGGCTGGATCAAGCAGCATCGTCACAATCAACGAAAACAATAGAGGGCACGTCGCCTGGACTTGGGACGCGGGCTCATCAACAGTCACCAACAACGATGGCTCCATCACTAGTCAGGTAAGGGCTAATACCAGTGCTGGTTTCTCAATTGTTAATTATACGGGGAATGGTTCTTCTAGTGCAACCGTTGGCCACGGTTTAGGTGCAGTCCCTGGCATGGTTATTGTCAAGCAGCGATCAGGGACGAGACTTTGGGTTGTTAAGCACAAAGAGCTAGCGTCAGGCTATAGCCTAAATTTCTCCACCCAAGAAGCCGTTAGCCCATATGGCAACGGAATGGTTGCAGATTTAACAAGCAGCACAACATTCGGCTTTCTTCTTGGCTCTACAGTCGCAAACGTAAATAACAGCGGAAGCACCTACGTCGCCTACTGCTTCGCCCCAGTAGCCGGGTACTCTTCTTTCGGCAGCTATGTTGGATCAACCTCGTTCCCATTCGTTTACTGCGGTTTTCAGCCCAGATTCTTACTGATCAAACCCACGAATCTTGCAAGCAACTGGTACATTTATGATTCCGCTAGAAATCCATACAACGTTTCCTTAAATCGTTTGCTCCCTGACTCAAGCTCAAGTGAAGCGTCCGCTGCTGGAAATGAAATAGATTTATTAAGTAACGGATTTAGGGTTCTTGGCGTTTCAAATAGCGGCACAAACTATTCGGGCATCAACTTCATATACGCCGCTTTTGCGGAATCGCCTTTCAGCCTGGCTCGTGCTAGGTGAGTAGTGAATAATCCCTATATGTCCATATAAATACTCATAAACCCCAAAGAAATGTTTATACTTAACGGAAAACCATTAGCAATTGATAGAGCATTTACAACTGATGATGGTATTCAATATCCCAAAAATTGGTTAAGATTATCGACCCCTGAACAGAGAGCAGCAATCGGAATTACTGAGCAATCAGATCCTCCAAGTTGGGATCAGAGATATTATTGGGGTTATGACCAAGAAGGAAACCTAATTCCAAAACAACTTGAAGATGAAGTAGTAACACCAGAAGAAGGAGAACCATATACTCAAACAGGACTCAAGACACTTCATATTTCACAAACAAAAGAAACTGCAAATACATTACTTGCACCTACTGATTGGTATGTTGTAAGAAAGTTTGAGAGAGATATTGATGTTCCTGTTGGAATTGCATCTTATCGTGCCGCTGTAATTGATGTATCAGAGCAAAGAGAAACATTGATTTCTAATGTTACAACAGTTGATGAACTCAAAGGTCTTTATGAATCATCAGTGACTGGTATTGGTACTGAAGTAGTTGTAAATTCGCCAGTAATGCCTGAGTGGCATTCTGTAAATATCTAAAAGCTCATAATGGTAAATGGAGCCAGATATACGGTTAACATCAAAACTTCGTGTGATTGGTAATGTATTAATTTCTAGTATTGTTACTACATCTTCTAGATAATCTTTATAAATAATACCATAAACAATATAGGAACTTAGACGTGAGTTTAGTCAGACAAACTGCAAATCTTGTTTCTGATAATGGATTAAGTTCTGTTGATGGAAATATTGGTATAGGAACAACAAATCCTGCCACTAAACTAAACGTTGTTGGAGTTGTTAGTGCTACATCTTTTTATGGTGATGGTTCTAATTTAACTGGAGTTTCTGGAGGTTCATCAGGTCCAGATCCAGTAATTATGGGAATGATATTCTAAATACAACTATAAAGGTAATAAAATGGCAGCCCCAAATTTAAAAAGTCCAACTACTATTACTGGCAAAACTGCTAGATATGCGGTCACAGCATCTTTAGCAGCTGCTCTCAGTAATGGTGCTGCTAGCGGCAAAGTACTAAAGGTTAATTCAATCTTTTGCGCCAATGTAGATGGTGCGAACAGTGCTGACATTAGTGTCAGTATTTACGATGGTGCAACTGATCGCTATATTGCCAAAACGATTGCAGTACCTGCCGGCGCTACACAAATCCTTAGCACAAAGGATACATATTTTTATTTAGAAGAAGGTGATTCTATTCGTGCATTAGCTAGTGCTGCTAGTGACCTTGAACTTATAATTGGTTACGAGGAGATTTCCTAATGAAACTTGGAAGAATTGGTGGAAACACAGATAGAACAGACTGGGGTGGTGTTTATACTCCATCTGATAATGTGGTAAAAATTGAAAAGACTGATCATATTGATAATTATCAGTGGAGAAGGAATTATGCGAGTAACAGTCCTTTTTATCATGTGAATCTACCAAGTATAAGCTATGGTGATAATGGACGTAAAATATACGTTAGTGATGGAAATACCAGAACAAATTCTGAAATAAATCAATATGACTTAACAACTGCATATGAACCATCTACTGCTTCATTTACTACACTTCTTCAATTAGATTGGGGACCTATACATTATTATTTGAATCCTACATTTAATTATGATGGTACAAAAATGTATATTTCTTATTATGATGGTAGTAATAGCATTTTTGTACCACCTGAGCAATTTGATTTGTCAACTCCTTGGGATGTTTCAACCGCAGTTCCCAGAGTTAAAAAATTATATGTTGGTGATCAAGAAGCTACCCCTGCTGGAATTTATGTAAAACCAGATGGAACAAAATTCTATCTTGTCGGAACTACTGGAGACGATGTAAATGAATATAATATGTCCACTCCTTTTGATGTATCAACAGGAGTATTTTCACAAAATTTTTCAGTAGGTGCTCAAGAAACAGCTCCTCATGGTGTTGAATTTAAGCCTGACGGTACAAAAATGTATGTCGTAGGTACGACTGGAGATGACGTTAATGAATACAATCTTTCCACAGCTTGGGACGTAAGCACTGCTTCATATAACCAAAACTTTTCAGTAAGTGCTCAAGAAACAACTCCTCTCACGGTAAGATTTAAACCTGACGGCACAAAAATGTATGTCACAGGTTACGCTGGAGACGATATAAATGAATATAGTCTTTCCACTCCTTGGGACGTAAGCACTGCGAGTTTTGTCCAATCCAAGGGTACTGGAGATACTTCTCAATACTCAGTAACATTTACCAGCGATGGTACAAAAATGTATACTTCTGGAGGAACACTTGATCGTATTAGGGAATGGGATTTAAGCACTCCTTGGGATGTAAGCACCGCAGTTTTTTATCAAGATTCTGGTGATTTAATGGCTAATCCTTTGGGTATTTTTCTATCAAATACTAATGTAGGTGTAGCAACGACTGCTGTAACCGGAACAAGAGGTGATCTTGGAATTTCTGCTTCTAGCCATAGTGCTGGTGTAAACATTGACTCATATTTTCTAGAGTCAACTACAGTTATTGATGAAGAAGGTTCTCAAAATTTCGAATCTGGATCAACTGTAATATCACTGGATACTACGTCAGGAATTACAACAGGATCTGGAAAGTTTTTATCAATTGAAAATGAACTTATTGGTCTTTCTACTGCGAGTATTTCAAATAATACCATCAGTAACATTGAAAGAGGTCAATTGGGAACATCTGATGTTGCACATACTGATGAATCTTCTGTTAAATTTTTGACAGAATATACTGGTATTGGAACATTAAACACTACAGTTGGTATTTCTACTACTGAAATAATAATTTCTACAAATGAAGTTTTAACTTCTAAAGTTAATAATGGAGGATTTATTAGAATTGATAGTTCCGAATTTGTTGGAGTAAGTGCTCTCTTTACTGGAGGAAGTATTATACCAGTTGAAGATAGATTTTTTGTTGTGGATACAGCTTATGATAATGTAAGAAGTTATACACTTAATACTCCTAAAGATATTAGGTCAATAGACGGTATTCTTCAAGGAGATAATGTGATGAGCGCCGCTGCCTACGATATCCTTTCTGGTGTTGCCATTAGTGAAGATGGAACAAAGTTTTTCGTTATGGACTTTGATCTTAGAGACAGACTTACAGAGTTTACTTTACCTACTCCTTACGAATTAACAGGAGCAATAAGAACTGATAATTTTATATCCTTTAACACTGGAACTGATGAATCACAACCCATTGCAATACATTTTTCAGAAGATGGAACAAAAATTTACATGGCTGGTGGCGATACTACAAGAGCCATTTATCTATATAAACTTTCCACTGCTTGGGACATAACCACAGCAACCCTTACTAAGCAAAAACTTAGCACATATTCTGACACGTACACTACTACTCAAAATTATGATACTTTAACTGAACCTAGATATTATGGTGCTGGTACTGTTTCAGATATAGAAGGTTTGGCAGTATCTAAAGACGGAACTAACATACTTATAGTAACTGATAAAACTTTTGCTGAATATAAACTTCCAGTTTAATTATTTTAAAATTTGTTTAAATTATCGGTAAACCAGACACCTTCTTATATTTGATAAATAATAGGAGAATTCGTACCAATGTCTGTAGTAACTGATCTTGAAAAAGGTTTAGTAAAACTAAATAATACCTCTTATAATTCAGTTGATAAACTTATGAAGAAGGTTGCGAAAGATAATGACATCTCTACAACAGAACTTCATCATAAGTTCAAGGCTAAACACAATATGATTCCCGACGATTGGATTAAAACACAAATGCAAGAAGGTAATCTACATAAGTGGTTTAAGGGATCCAAGTCTAAAGACGGTAAGTCTGGTTGGGTCAATGTTGTGACAGGTGGAACTTGTGCGAGTGACGAACCTGGTGAAGGA
>Ga0307488_10002192_pt1 | contig 16500 bp, 17 predicted proteins | sample SB02metaG_FD_202248 | JGI IMG/M metagenome (GOLD analysis project Ga0307488, IMG submission 202248) | Sea-ice brine microbial communities from Beaufort Sea near Barrow, Alaska, United States - SB 0.2 | ecosystem: Environmental > Aquatic > Marine > Coastal | place: USA: Alaska | collected... | reverse complement strand
AGATTTGTGTATTTCGGTCTCTATTTAAATCGGTTATGTGTTTCATATACCCAACCAAATCAACAGGAAGGTATTTTAAAAAATCAGCTTTTTTAAAATTACAATACAATGCAGGAAACACATAATGCGCAGTACTTATTTTAACCACTGCATCCCAATCCACATCCGTTGTTTTAAGAATGATCTCTATTTCTTGTCTATTCTTATCTTCCAAAGAAATAGTCAAACATTTGGCAATAAAAAATAAGATTTCTTTATAATTCAATTGCTTCTCTTTTTTCTTTAAAAATTATTTGCTAGAGGCTGGATCTTGATTGAAGTGATCTTCTCTTTTCTCTTTTAATTGTTCTAGGGTAAATTTGTCTCGTACTGACTTTGTTTTTGGGAAGATGTAATTAGAAAGAGTTACAAAAACTTTTACTCGTTCTGTTTTAGTGAGTTTTTCTTGGTTTATAAGCAGATCATCCAAAACCTTTTCATAGAGCATTTCCATTTTTTCCTTTATGGAAGGCCCTTCTTTTTTAGCAGGTCCTCTTTTAGACTTTTTTCCTGCTTTCTTTGCGGATTTTGGATCGAATGGCATGTGTATTAAAATTAAATTCTAAACCAAAAGTAAAGAAAAAAAGTTTACTTTTTTAGCAACCAACTGCTAGACTGTATTTTATCACCCAATCCGTCAACTAAAGTAATTCCCATTTGATCACAAATAGGTCTTTCTGGAATGGTATTATTATTTTGATCTCCACCATTAGCAAAACTCAGTTGGTAATCATTTCCAAAATCTAGAGCAATTTTTTCAATAGTTTCACATACGGTTCTGTCTTGATCTATGGACAATACACAATGATCTACAGATTTTATATTAGAAACTATAAAAACACGTTCTGACTCTTGTTGAAATTCCTTTGACCCTTTTAAGGCTCTTTGATAATCATTATTTACAATCACGAATAATTCATCTGCCAATGCTTTAGCGTTGTTAAAATACTCAATATGTCCTTTATGTATTGGATTAAAATATCCTGATACAATCATTCCTTTTTTCTTACTCATTTTCTTTCTTTATCTACCAAAATCATCTTGCACTCTTATAATGTCATCTTCATCTGAAGGATGGTTTGCATCGGTATGTTGCCAAATTTCTGCTACTACTTAAGTTTCGTCTAAACCAATTAGACGGTGGCGCTCTCCTTGTTTTAAAATGATTTGATCACCTTCATTATAAACTTTCATCTCATTTTCTTCATCAGAATCGCTTCGAATGATTCCTGCAGATCCCTTATACACTTGCCAAATTTCTGCACGCCTATTATGATACTGCCAAGATAATCTTGCTGCTGGTTTAACAATTAAAACCTTAGGACTTAATTTACCTCCAATTCTTAGACTATTAACATTCAAACCTTCGAAAAATTTATTTGAAAATTCTTTTGCTTGGATTTCATCAATAACTAAGAAGCCTCCCCAAGGTCTTTCAAAGTCATGAGAAACCACTCGTAATCCAAAAGATTCTATCTCTTTTTTTATTTTCTGATACATATATAGTTATGTGTTTTACATTTCTTGATACTTTCCTGAAGTCACTTGTTTTAACCAAACCGGTATTTACTAATTCTAAAATTAAGGACCACTTTTTTGATTCAATACTATAAACTTTATAGTTTTCTATGTTTAAGTCACTATTTCCTTAGATAAGGAGCTTTTCTCGAAACCCATTTTCAGTACTTCATTTTGATATAATATCTTTGAACGAGTTGTCTTCGGAATTTTACTACTATTTTTTATTTAGAAATATATTCTTTAAATAATTGCTAGAACCCAACTCAATATATTTATATGTTAAATAAGAATACAAAACTGTTAATATAGAACAGGATATAAAAACAAATATTTCAGTGAATATGTTTTGAGATACTTCAAGTATTTTAAAACATATTCGTGGAATTATAATAATAATAATTGCATGATTTAAATAAATTGAGTATGAAATTTTCCCTAGAAACTTTAAGGGTTTAGTGTCTAATATTTTACTTATAAAATTATTTGTTTTTAGTAAAATTATAATTACAAGACCAAACATTAAAGGTCTTAAAATTAAATCTAATATTATTTTGTATTCAAAATCACATGAATAAAAAAAATAAAAGTAACTAATAATTAATATTGGGATAAAATACTCAATATTATTATTAATATTAAATTTTCTAATTGACAAATAATAAATACAAACCCCTGTGTTAAATCCTATCAAACCTCTTAAAAATCGCCAATCTCCAAAAATTAAATTATATTCAATATAAGACAATAATATGAATGAAATAAATATTACGATTAAGGACATATAGTATCTTTTACAAACGAAGTATAGAGAAAGAACACCAAACACTAAATAAGAAATAAATTCAGAGGACACACTCCATGAAGGATGATTCATTCCAATTACATCACCAAATACAGGTGTAGAATTTAGCAAAAAAAGTGAATTGCATGTTTCTATAAGAAGAGTTTTAATTTCCTTCGGGTCACTTATATATTGTGATAAAAATAAATTAGAAACAAAACTGAAAGAAAAAAATACTATAGTCGAGAAAAATAACAAAGGATATAATCTAATAAATCTTTTTTTAATATATATCCACAAATAATCAATATTGTTAATGTTCTTGTAATTAGATACGATTACATATCCACTTAAAACAAAGAAAAAGTCAACAAAACTCCAAGATTCTCTAATAATAAAATTATTGAATATAAAATCAGGTAAAAAACTACTAGAATAGTGAAAAAACACTACCATAAGACTACATATCCCTCTTAATCCGTCAAGTTTTGTAATTCTCATAATATATTTTGCTTTAAAGATTTATTAAAATTTTCTTTTTGGTAAATCTTTAAACCATTTTTCATAAAGCTTAGAGTTAGGAACTAAAATTACCCAAGCCGTCATGAAAATTAATTGTAAATCTAAGAAAAATGAATTGTGCTGTTGATACCACATCTCTAATTCACCCTTGTAAGGTGCTATTACTCGTTTGTAAAATTCGTGTGGATCCTCATCCGTAACAGCTGAGATAATTGATTCCTCATCCCTAAAGATGATAGAACCTATTCCCGTAAGACCTGGTTTTACATTGTATATTTTCGATTGTACATCTTCATTATATGCAGAAAATGTTTTGGTTACTAGAGGTCTTGGACCTACCAAACTAATATCTCCTTTTAAAATATTAATAATTTGCGGAAGTTCATTTATTTTTGTTTTTCTCAAAAATGATCCAATTTTTGTAACTCTTGGATCATTTTGAAGCGTAATACTTCCTGTACCTATATTCATAGAGTTTTTAAGCATTGTCGCGAACTTCCATATTTGAAATTTTGAGTTGTAAATTCCATAACGTTCTTGAAAATAAAAAACTTCTCCCTCATCAGAAAGTCTAAGAATTATAATAATGGGAATAAAAATCGGTAAAAGAATAATTAGCGCAATAAGACTAACAATAATATCGAATAAGCGTTTAAAAAAGTTGTACATAATTTACATTTTTTGATCTAAATGTTTACCAGTTTCAATGTGCATAAAATCTGGAACATATTTTTTAATAATAGTTACAATATCTGACTTCTCTGAATTAAGATTATTAAACACCTTTTCAAAATCAGCTTCTACGTCTTCAAAAGATATTTTAACATCTGGAGTTTTTATGAATCCAAAAGAGTCGTATTTATTAATTTCATAATCTTCCTCTTCAGTAAAGAACTCTTCATATGTTTTTTCACCAGAAGTATCTGTCTTAAAGAAATAAATCGGATATTTATTGGGGTTCTTATCAAAATCAAATTCTTTCGCTTCTTTTTCTGATTGAACTAATTCAGGTTCAAATCCATTCTCATTTAAGAAATCTAAAGCGATGTCCTTAAAATAAATCTGATCTTTATGAAAATCTAATTTTGGAAAGAAAATATTGCCCGTATCCCCTAAAAATGTAGCCAATAAACAAATTTGACCCGATTGTTCTGGAGTCACAAAAAACCGTTTAATATCAGATGGACACGAAAGTGGTTGTTTTTTATTTAGTCTATAAATGAATCCGTCTAATAAACTTCCATTAGAGAAAGCGACATTCGCAAATCGCGCAGTTGACACTCTAAAATTATTTTTCTTTGAAAGAATTAATTTTTCCATTAAGCTTTTTGAAGCTCCCATAATATTCACAGGGTTGGCTGCTTTATCAGTAGAAACACTAAAAAAATATTTTGGTGGATTTGACGCACATAAATTCAAAAGCTTGATCGCACCATATACATTATTCTTAATTAAAGCTTCAACAGAGATTTTATCTTTCTCTGAACGTACATGCTTATGGGCTGAAAAATTAGCCACTACTTGCCAAGATTCGCTATTAAAAACTTTATTAAAAGTATCACTTAATAAATTTACTGGGTATGTAATGTATTCTGGATTATAATCCAATAAATTGGAACTTCTTAAATCTCTTGTTAATTCAGTTAAACCGTTTTCATTAATATCTACTACCGTTATTTTTGATGGTTTGTATTTCAATATTTGTTTGATATAACTAGAACCTATCGTACCAGCTCCACCTATAACTAAAATATTTTTATTGTTGATTTTATTTAACAATAAGCGATCATTAGATAAAACATCTTTATCAAAGGATATTTTTTTGTATTTTTTTGTATTAAAGTTATTCATTTTTATTTATTAAGATTTTTCACAATATCAGATAAACCATTAGATGGTCTATATTTAATTTCGTTAAATAATTTTTTATTTGAAAATGTAAGGTTTTTAGTAAGTTTTTCAAACTTCGAAGAATTTAATGGAAAAAAATAAAATATATCACCAATTTTCGCGAGAAAATTTATTAAGTTTATGGGGATACTTTTAATTTTTTTATTAAACTTCTTAGCAATAATACTATCAATTTCCGATATCATTGGATGTCTGGTATCTGTTAAATTATATACTCCATTCAAATCAAATAACTCTGGAATTAAATTAGCAATATCAGAAGCGGATATAATAGATTTTTTAGCCTGACCTTTACCTATTCTAAAATAATAACCTTTTTTTATAGCTTTAATAATATCCCTTAAATTACCCAAAGGTTTTTCACCTGTAACTAAAGGCAATCTTAAAACTACAGTTTTTATACTATTCGTAATTCCAAAATTGATTATGGATTGTTCAGCTTGGATTTTACTAAGAGCATATGGTGTATTTCCGAGCAGTGGCGATTTTTCATCTATTAACTCTCCAACTTCTTTTCCATATACAGCCACTGTGCTGATGAAAATAATTGATTGAAGTTTTGTTGTATCTAATCCAGATAATAAATTATTGGTTCCAACATAGTTAACCTTAAAGAACTCCTTTTTTTCTTGTTCTGTATTAGGTATTACATGAGCCTTCCCAGCGACATGAATAACATAATCTACGTCAATTTTAGATAGCTTATTGAGTGATAAATCTATTTTAATATCTGATTTTATTGAACGACCTAATTTTATTACTTCATAGTTTTTATTTTTTAAAAAATCAAGAATGTATCCACCTAAAAAGCCGGAACTACCAGTTAATAAAATTTTTTTTTTCATGATTTTTTAAATTGAAATAACTTTGGAATAATTCTAAATAAAGGATATAATAACTTAAAAACTTTTATGTTATTTTTATCAAACGCTCTTAAACACTCTATGTTTTGATAATAAATATTTTTAAGACTTTTATTAGTTTCGCCCCCCAAACGCATTTTCAATAAAGGTTCTTCTAAATATGTTGTACTGATTTTATGTTTTTCAAGAAAACGTAACATAATTTCAAAATCTGCAGCTAACCTAAAACTTAAATCAAATAGACCAAACCTATTATATACAGTCTTTTTTATGTAAAAGGTAGGATGAGCTGGGTGCCATCCATATTCAAATTTTGATTGGTACCCGGTAACCCATCTTCTAATAATTTTGTTAATATCCTTTTTAGAAACATAAAATAGGTCTGCATAAACAGAATCAAGATTTTTGTTTTTTTTAAATTCTTCTGCTACTTTATATAATGCATCTGGATCACAAAATAAATCATCAGAATTAATTAGACCAATAATATCTCCAGTAGCTAATTTTATTCCCTTATTCATGGCGTCATAAAGTCCAAAATCTTTCTCACTAATAACAATTTTATCTCTTTCACTATTTAAATTTATTATTTCTAATGTGTTATCCAAACTCCTACCATCAATAAATATATGTTCAATATTTGGGTATGTCTGATTGTTAACAGAATTTATAGTATCATAAATTGTTTTAGCACTATTGTAACAAACTGTAATTATTGATATTTTCAAAATATATTTATTAAATTTTATTTAACCTACGAATATGATACTCTCCTCCTAATACTATAAATACTAAAAAAACACAAAAAGATAAGACCGATCCACCTCTGAAAAAAAATTCAGGAAGTGTTGCCAATAACACAGTTAAAAAAAAATTAAATTCTTTTGAAAAAGTTGTTTTAATTAATGATAATTTTATAATTTTAGTAATAACTACATAAATTAAAATAACACTAGATAATCCTATCGTTTGAATCGCTCTAGCAAACCAAAATGTTCCAGATGTAGTTGACAAATCTCCGTAAACTTCTATAGCTTTGCTCGAATAATCATTAGATCTGTCTAAAAAAATTCCTTCTGAACCGATACCATTACCAAAAAAATTAAATTCATAAATTCTATTGAATATATCCATCCAGTTATGCAGAAACATAAGACTTGAAAGATTTGCATTACTTGCATCTATCGTAACACGGCCACTTAAATATTCATTTAAATCAACAATATCAATAATAAAATATGATGTCAAAATAAGAGAAAGTAATAATGAAAATTTAAAATTAGTATCCTTCAAAAGGATACCTATTTGAAGAATAAGAAACAAAAGAATTGTAGCATTAGGTAATAGAGCTGAAAAAGAAAAAAGTATTATAAGATTAATAAATTTAAACCTATTACTGTTAAAAGTAGCCATTATGGATATTGGTCCAAACAATAAACAAAAAAAACTAGGCTCGCCTATAAAAGGAATATTTATTTGGTTAAAAATAATTTTTATTGTGCCTAGTATTAATAATAAAAAATAAACTAATTTTAATATTTCAATAACTGATAAGAAATTTTTAACAATATATTTACCTATCATTAACCCATTGATTATTAATAATACAAGAATTAATAAAAAAGCTACCGTTTTAAATAAATCATGATTATTGAATAGGGCTCCAAAAATTAATAATATACTGAATATTATAAAAATTCTAATTAATGATTTAGGAGCTTTAAAATTCAGTTTACTTCCTTTAATTAAAAAAACAAATAGAATAATTTGACTTAAAAAGTACCCTATGGTAAGAGATTTAAGTTCAAATTGAATATTTATAAAGAATGGCAAAACTAAAATGAATGTTGATAATAAAGCCTTCGGTAAGTATTTGAGTTTATTCATGAAATTCTCTATTTCAAATTATTTGATGATAATAATTCACAATATCTACCTTGGAGCCTGTCTAAGCTAAATTCACTCAATATTCTTTCTCTAGATAATTTTCGCAAAGTGCTTGTTTCTTCAGTATTGTAATTAATCATATCTAATAAACCATTTGCAACTGACTCCAAATTAAACGCAGAACAAACCTTCCCTGTTTTATTATGCAATACAATTTCTGCTGTTCCACTGTTATCAAAACAGATTACTGGTGTACCACATGACATGGCTTCGCAAGGAACCAATCCAAAAGCCTCTAATTTAGCTAAATGTAATAGAACATCACTTGAACGATAAAGATTGGTAAGTTTTTCTATATCTGAAACAACTCCTAAGTTAATTATACGAAAACCGAATTTTTTTAGATAAGAAGTATTTAAACCGCCAAATACTAAAAAAACGACCTTTGAATATTGTTTTTTATTTTGTGACATTAATTTAATAAGCTTCTCAAATAGGTCTAAACCTTTTACTGGATTTCGAGAAGATTGAGCTGCACCAAAAGAAATTACAAAATCTTGATCTGATATATTTAATGTGTTACGAGTTGTTTTTCTGACTTTAATGTTTGGATTAAATTGATTTGTATCAACTCCATTTGGTAAAATAATTATGTTTGCATTTTTGAATATACAGCTTCTTTTTAATTGATTTTTCATCCACTTGGTAGGAACAGTTATTGTTAAATCATTGCGTTTTTCTAAAACTGAAACTTTATTTTTGTATGATATTTTGTCAAGTAAATCTGATAGTTTTTTAAAGGGAGAGTAATTATTAGTCGTTAATGAAACTAAATTTGAAGATTTATAGTGTGAAGCTCCAGAAATCAACCACTCATCATGCAGAGTGATCAAAGATCCAGGAGGAATATGCTTTAAATCTCTAATAGAGATAGTACTGTTAGCAATCCAATGAAAATGTAGGATAGAATTAGATTCAGCGTTTATTAATGCTTTCTTTATTTTTGGCTCAGTAAACCAATTTAAAGATTGTTTAATTTTATGACGATTAAAAATTACTCTAATTACAATTTGCTCAAAATATCTTAAAAATTGCCATAGATACCATAAAAATAATTTTTGTCCAAATTTGGGTCGATCAGTTGCACTAATTGAAAAAGAATCTGGATTAAAATTTTTTGAAATTTTAATAAAATCTTTCGTGGCAATACTAGCCCCTCCCTTTTCTAGGGTATAACAAATTGTAATAACTTTTTTTTTATTATGCATTTAATAATTTATTAAGGCCTATCAAACATATCTAAGTAAGAATAGTTAGAATAGTTTGTGATATTACAATCTTTATATAATGCATATTGAGCAACAGACTCTAAGCTTTTAAAAGAAATATAAAGAGCGTGAAATTCGTGTGAGACTTTTGCAGGGATTTCTTTCTTTACATCAATAAATGATTGCTCAAATGTTTCTCCATATACATGTTTTCTTTTCTGATAAAACTTATTGTTTTTTTGATCTACAGAAATCTGTTCATGAAAAGAAAAACCTGCACCTACAATTGCAATTTTGGAATACCCAAGTTGTATACCACCATAAATTACATGAACTAGTACATTACGACCGAAAGGAGCACAAAAGTTATTGTTCCATAAAGTTCCTAAAATGGTATTAAAAACTGATGGCAACGAAGATGAATTGAACGGGCAGATTATTATATTTTGATTATTACTAAATTTCTCTTTTATGAGTTTCGAATCAATATGAGCAGGGATAAAAACTTTAATTGGCCAACTAGTTCTATTATTAATATTATCAAAAGTGATATTACGTTTCTCAATAAGATTTTTATTAGCGTTATTATCCCAGAAATATGGATCACTAAAAAAATAATAACTTGGCTTATGTTCCAAAAAATAATTAGTATCTGCAAAATGATTGGCTACAGCGAAGTCATATTGTCCTTTAGATTTTAAATCATTATCAAGTAAATTGAGATCATCTTTCAGTGTTGGTCCATTCATTGCAATCACTAAATTGCTTGTTTTAATTTCATCAATTGTTTTAAAAGCTGTTCTTGCCCTCCAACTATATCTAGTTATTGAAAATAATATAGACATTAATACCTCTAAACTATTTTTAATAAATTCAAACAATAATTTAATTTTTCTCATGACCAAATACTTGATTTTTTTTTTAAATTCATAATTTTTAAATGTAAATATTTAGTCAAATAATCAAAATAAAAATACTTTTCAAATTTTACTATATGATATATAAATTTATTAAATAAACTAGGCTTTTTATTAAATGTTAATTTAAAGAGTCGATTTTTGTTTTTGCTATTTTCGATTAAATTATTTGCTGAACCTGTTATAGAGGTGGAATATATCCTAAAATAGGAAATTATTTCTGGCATATCTATGAATTGAGCACCTCTTAGGCTCATTTTAACAGCTAATTCTGCATCCCAGCAGGTTTTATTATCTTTATTGAACCCACCAAATTGTTTAAACCTAAATGATGAAAATAATAAGCCTTGTTGAAATATACTAGTATTCCCCCTACAAAATCGTTTAGCACTAAAGTTAAAAGTCCTCATGTATCTTAAGTGGAATAAATCTTCATCAACTAGATACCCTCTGAAACAAAATACATCAGCTGAAATGTTATTTTTGATTGCAAGTAACATAGAATTAACTGCTCCTGGGAGTAGAATATCATCTGAATTTAGAAAATAATAATATTGACCATTTGCTTTAGAAAAACCATTATTAAGTCCATCTGAAGGTCCAGAATCTAAATCAAATACAGTTTTGATTTTAGAACCATAACTTTGAATGTATTCACGTGATCCATCATTACTACCAGGATCCACTACTATATATTCTATTTCTTCGGTAATTTGTGAAATAACCGAAGTCATACAATCTTTGAGAAATTTAAATTGATTGAAACTTATTGTTACTATACTTATTTTAATCATTTTGAAGATTTGTAGGATAACAATAATAGTTCAACATATTTTTTATCTGTAAAATTTTTTAACTTTTTTCGACCGGCTTTACTTATCTTATTTGAATATTCGAAATTTGATAGAATTTCTAAAATAGTCTCAGCCCAAATCTCTGGAGAACGATTTTCGAGTTCTACGCCATTTTCCTTATTAATTATAGGAGCGCCTGATTGAGGAGTAGTAATAACTGGCAAACCAGCAGACATAGCTTCCATTACAGATCTAGAGCAACCTTCAATGTATGTAGGGAAAATAAATGCATCCGATTCAGCTAACATTTTATCCATTTGCTTTTCATTGAGATAACCATGAAAAATAATGTTACTCGGATTTCCAAGCTCATTTAATACTGCTTTACCACTATCGCTTATGTTACCTGCAACATTTAAACATATATTGGGATTATTTTTTTCGAAAATTTTCATCACTCTAACAATTAGATCTATCCCCTTTCTAATGTCAAAATGACCAGAAAATAATAAAGATAATAACGGTTTGTCTCTATTATATTTTCTTTCAATTTTATTAAATCTCTCTGGTAAACCAAGATATACAACTAATAATTTTTCAGTAGAATATCCTTTATCTATAAATGTTTTCTTCACAAAATCAGAATTGACTATAATTTGATCTGCTGAATCACAATCACTAATAACCTGACTCCAAAGTAGGCTATTAGGGGATAATGTTTTATTATCTAAAAAAGGATTTTCGACTCCTAAATAATCCTTGAATGATAGAGGGTGAGCAATTGAATGATCAACTATAATTTTTACTCCTAATTTTCTTGCTTTTTTTATTATTCTATATCCACCACCGCTTCTTATGTGAAGAATTGTACTTGAACTAAATTTATGCACTAAGCGTAAAGAACTTAAAATTCCAAATATTTTAAAACTAATCCCTAAAGATTTCTCAGAACCAATTATTTTTCTCAAAATATGATAAGTTAATTCTGGTAATAACAATCCGACAGCAGAATCAACAATTTTAGCAGCATCACGTCTAATCGATAAACGTTTAGCAATATTTCCTAAACCTATAGTCCTTAAAACATACAATGAGAATAAGCTTGGTATCCATGAAGTTATTAATATAACATTTGTGTCTGGAGAATATTTTTTAAATTTCACTGCAGCTTCTACTAAGTGTAATTTTCCGATTCCACTTGAAAAAATTACTTTAAGCTGTTTATTCTTTAAATTATTATTTCTCATTTAGAATTGAACTTATTGTAATAATTGATTAATTTTTGTTATTGTTGAAAGTTTATACTTTTCAATAAATTCATTTTTATCACTAATTTCACTCCAATCTGATACGTAAAGAAAATCCAGTCCCATATTTGTAGCAGATAGGTGATCATACTCACTATCTCCTATAAAAAGAGTTTTTGTTAATAACATACCTTTTTGTTGTAAACGGCCTATTATTGTTTCTTTATCATCAGGGCTTCCAAAAATACCCCCATTAAATAACTTGTTTAGTCCCCGATTATTGAATATATCCCTTAATTCAGTTTGATCACTTCCAGAAATAACTAACCATGTCGAATCTTTTGTCGTATTTCTTAGCTGATGAATGCCAGATGCTATTTCGCAATTCATTAATCCTGACTTGACAATATCAGCATATCTTTCAAGTAATATTTCGATACCGTAACCGTCAATTTCTTTAACAATATTGCTTAAAAAATAACCAAATTTTTTATATCTAGAAACTCCTCCATTTAGGATATGGTATTCTACTAGATCCTGAGAAGCCTTGATACCATATGGGATTACAGCTTTTCGAAAAGCTTCAGTTTTTAAATGATTGGAATTTAAAATTACACCGTCACAGTCAAATACGATAGTCTCATAAAATTTTATATCTTTTATCATATTTTTACTAAACGTGTTTTGATTAGTTGTTCAGCCAATATAAAATCCTCTGGCCAATCAACATCTTGAGATTTAAGTTTATCTAGAGTATATAAAAAAGGATTTTCTCCAATTCTATCATTAAATTTATTATATATATTTGAATGAGCTAAGAATACGCCACTATTGACTTCGTGAATAGGTTCTAAAGTTTGCGTTCGAGGCCATTTTTCAATTTCTCTATCATAATTAGTTGGTCCCGACTTATCCCAAAGAAAACCATGAATAAGGGTAGTAGTCATTAATGAGTCAAAACCTCTTTCTAAAGAGTTATAATACTGACTAATTATTTTATCATAATCCAAAGCTGTTATAAAAGGAGAAGTAACGTGAGTCCATAAGATATGAGCATTTTCGATGAGTTCATTTGCATGACCAATTAGCATATCTGTACTTGTTAAACTAGTGGAAAGATACTCTTCTCTTTCATGTATAATTAACCTTTCAGTTTGAAAACTATTTGCAAAATCTATTATTTCTTTATCATTTGTAGATAAAATAATTTTATCTATTTTTTTAGATAATAAAAGTTGATTAATTTTTATCTCAATTAAACCGTTTTTAAAATCCGAGAAAGGCTTAATGTTTTTACGAGGAATTCTTTCACTACCTTTTCTACAGGGTAAAAAACATATTAATGGTGATTTATTTTTCATTATTAAATATTATATATACTAGTAGTATCTATATCATATGAAGTATTTGTTACTGCTAATAATGGCACATTAGAGTATTCTTTAAATAGTTTTATGACATCGTTTGTTTCATTATTACGTTTATCTCCTGAGGGATAACCATCAAATCCTGCCATTAATATTCGAGATGCTTTACCACTTGCAATAATAGCTAGAGAATAAGAAATAACAAGAGAGTTTGGTGTGTTACAATAAAATTCATTAAAAGAAAAAATATGATTTTGAACAGACATACCAAAATCTAATATATCCTTATTTGAAAGTTTTAATTTAACTGGTTCTGGTAACATAGAAAATGGTGTAATCAGTTTCTGTGTTAATGTCATATGTAACTTACTGTCAGCTAAAAGCCTTACGGGATGACAAGCCACTCTATAGTCAATCAAATCTGCCTTGACAGAAGTTTGTGTATTTAAAACTATAACAATTGGACGCTTTCTTGTTATATAATTTTCAATTGCTTGGCTGTGTTTACTAGTATTTGGTCCTGTTCCAATTAGTAAAACTTCTCTTCCTGAAATTTTTGTTTTTGGATCCCATTTACCTTTTGGCTCGCCAGTGTAAAACATTCTAGCCTCTTCAATGATGGATGAATTAAAACTTGTACCTCCTAAATTTCTGAGATGAGATATTACTGCTAATATATCATTTGATGAATATCGAGAGTCATTCATCATTTTTTGAATATATGAGGGGTGAATTGAATATTTTCCAGCTAAATAATAATAGGGATTTGTTCCCCATCCATATTTTTTCTTCATTGGGTCAAACTCAGATCGAATTATTTCCAATAAGGAATTCAGTTCTGGTTCGCTTGACGATAATGTTCCTAATTCTATTGCTAATTGCTCAGTGAGAGCATTTCCTGGGCCACGTCCCATTCCGGTGACTGTGCTATCAACCCAATTAATTCCATTTGTTAAGGCTGTCATTGTGTTAGAAAGTGCTAAACCCAAATTGTCATGAGTATGAATCCCCATAGGTCCATTCCAACCGTCCCTAATCCATCCGTTAATCCTGATTACATCATCTGGAGACATATTTCCCAAACTATCAGCAAAATATAACACTTCTACAGGGGATTTAGCTATTAACTTGGCTACAGAAGTAATTTCCTGTTGTCCATATTCAGATATTTGCATTATGTTTAAACCTACTTGGAATCCTTTTTCAGATAACCAACTTATTGCTGGCATAATATTTTTAATATCTTTAAGATGGCAAGCTAATCTAACCAAATCTACGGGGGATGAAGACGAATCATTGGGAAATAAAGATTCAAGGACTTCAATTTGTCCTCTATCAGATAGAAGATCTGCACCATTTACCATAACCCCGACTTTAAGGTTATTAGGAATATTTAGTCCGATTATAAAATTATCAGTTGTAAAAGCACAAGCACCTTTAAAACCACTTTTATCAGTAAGGCGAAGTCCTAATTCAACTACATCTATATTAGCTTCATCGATAGCTTGTAAATATTTGTTTATTAATTCCACAGAGAAATCCCACGAATTATAATAACCACCATCCCTTAAGGTACAATCTAAATGAATTACTTTTTCGCCTAATTTATTTTTTTTCATTTTTTTTCATTTTTTTTTATTAGTTATGTAAGTTTCTTTAACAATTTTAATGGTAGTATTAGTATTGCACGAAAAAACTGCTTAAAATCGTCTCCTACTATATTTATTGAGCTCCTAATAACAAAAAATATTAAAGAAATATCAATTACTATCAAAGATAAAGGTGTATAATTAATATTACCTGTATACATTGTTATGAAGTAACCAAGAAATAATGCTACAATTGTAGATATGAGATAGTATAAAGAAAACCTCTTATGGTTATTCGTTGAAGACAGAACTGCTCCGCTGGTATACCAAAAACTATTTAATATTAGTGTAATTAAAAAACAAGTAAATAAAGTGACGTTAAACTCTATTTTATAGTTTGTCCAAAATGTGTAGATCAATCGTCCAAAGATCAGCATAAAACAACTTGAAAAAATAGAGATATACATAGCCATAGACACCGAGTATCTATGTAATTTTTTCATTGCACCATAATCTTTTCTACCATAGGCTAACGAAAACTCTGGAGTAACTGAATTATTAATTAATGATAATCCAACCTTAATAAAATTTATTAAGGTTCTAGTTGTATTGTAGACAACAACAGATGTATTTCCTAATAAAAATTTTACAATCAATATAAACCCTTGTGAAACTAATGAATTTCCAACTGGAAATGATAAAAATGAAATTGCAGGAATTATAATTTTTTTAAATTCTTTAAAATCAAAATATTTTAAACTTAATGATAATGGAAAATAGGATTTTGTTTTAATAGATTTGTAAATTAACCCTAATGGTCTAGGAATTATATAAATTACAACAATTAGTGGTAAGTGTAACTTTAATAAAACCCCTGTGATTAGCACAATATTTTCTAAAACTTTGACGTAATTATTGATCATTAATCCTGATGCATTTCTATCTGTTGCCCTGTAAATAGAATCATACAACAAACTTAGCATACTTATAAAAATCTGTATCACAAGACAAATCAAAATAGTTTCAGAAGCAGCTTCACTGATACTTTCTAGCTCAAATAAACTTGATAAGTTTATAGATGATAAGAAAAGACTTAGAATTGAAAAAACAACAATAAAAACTGCAACAATAAAAAAAAGATTATTATTAAAAAGTGTGTTACACCTGTTGATTTGTTTTTTAGCATATGAAATACAAAACTCATTAGTAGTTACAGTATTTAAGCCTACATCTGACATAGCAAAATATGATGTAAGTGATATTAATATTAACCAATCTCCATATAATTCTACACCCCAATTAGTTAATAAGATAGGTACAGAAATTAATTGAAATAAAATATTAATTAAAACAGTTAAACTGTTTGCTCCAATATTATTTCTTATTGATTTAAGATTTATCATTGACAAGAAATTATTCTAAATTTTGACTAATTTCATAACCTCCATTTTTTAAATATTGATTTTTTTGCATCAGTTTTACATCAGATTGCATCATGTCCTTTACCAATGACACTAAATCGTGTTCTGGCACCCAACCTAATTTTTCTTTTGCTTTAGTTGGATCTCCAATTAATAAGTCTACTTCGGTTGGTCTAAAATAAGAAGGATCTATAGACAGCACTTCTTTTCCTATTTGGATCTGAAACAGAGGGTTGTTGCACTTTACAACAGTAGCTTTTTCATTTACCCCTTTTCCTGTAAATCCTAATTCAATACCAACTTCTAAAAAACTCATTCTTACAAATTCCCTAACTGTAGTTGTCTTTCCTGTTGCAATTACCCAATCTTCAGG
>Ga0307488_10002191_pt1 | contig 16501 bp, 13 predicted proteins | sample SB02metaG_FD_202248 | JGI IMG/M metagenome (GOLD analysis project Ga0307488, IMG submission 202248) | Sea-ice brine microbial communities from Beaufort Sea near Barrow, Alaska, United States - SB 0.2 | ecosystem: Environmental > Aquatic > Marine > Coastal | place: USA: Alaska | collected... | reverse complement strand
TGCTAGACTCCAAAGTCACTAGGGCGTTAAAAACTATATTGAGAGGTAATTCGTGGATATAGCGATGCTGGTCGGCTTGGTCGGTGCCATAGGTATGATCCTAATGGCGATGTTACTGGGCGGCAGTTTGACCATTTTTATTAATATTCCGTCTGTGTTGATTGTATTCGCTGGCAGTACCTTTGTGGCCCTGTCAAAAATGACACTAGAACAGTTTCTGGGTGTCGGCAAGGTTGTCGGCAAGGCTTTTTCGTTTTCGATCGTTAAGCCAGAAGACCTCATCACCGAAATCGTAGAGCTGGCCGATGGTGCCCGTAAAGGTGGCCTGTTGTCCTTGGAAGGCAAAGAAACCAGTAGTGATTTTCTGTCCAAAGGCATTCAGTTGCTAGTCGACGGACACGATCCGGATGTGGTCAAGGCCTTGCTTAACAAGGACAAAAGTATGACCTCGACCCGCCATGCGGACGGTAGCCTGTTCTTTCGGGCGGTGGCCGAGGTGGGCCCGGCCATGGGTATGATCGGTACCCTCATCGGCCTGGTTGGTATGCTCGCCAACATGGATGACCCAAAAACCATTGGTCCAGCGATGGCCGTGGCCTTGTTGACCACGCTCTATGGTTCCTTTCTCGCCACAGTGATCTGTATTCCAATTGCCGATAAATTGGCTATTCGGGCCAATCAGGAGGAGATTATCCAGAAAATGGCGATTGACGGTCTATTATCGATTCAGGCCGGCCAAAATCCCCGGATTATCGAATCCATGTTAAAAAGTTATCTGCCATCGAATTTGCGCGAAGTTGGGTAGTAAAGGGTATGAACTAGACTATGGATGAAGAAGAAGACGAATGTCCCGAATGTCCAAAAGGCCTACCAGCCTGGATGGCCACCTTTTCGGACCTAATGGCCCTGCTGATGTGCTTTTTTGTGCTGTTATTGTCATTTTCCGAGATGGATGCCCTCAAGTTTAAGCGACTAGCCGGATCGATGCGCAATGCCTTTGGTGTGCAGGCTGAAATTAATGCCAATGACATCCCTAAGGGGACCAGCATTATCGCGAAAAGTTTCAGCCCCGGTCGACCGGATCCGACCCCGCTCAATGTGGTCCGACAAGACACGGTAGACGATCTGAAGGATTCTCTGGAAATACTCTGCCAGGACACCTTCACCATGCAGGAAAGCCAGCAGGGTGAATCTGGACAGTTGACACGCCAAATAGTGGTGCCCGATGACACAGTGCAGAAAGAGGTTCAGGAGGCAGCTGAACAGATTGCTCAGGCCTTGGCCGATCAAATAGCCGAAGGCTCACTGCAGATTGAGTCAATCAATGAAACCATCATTATTCGCGTCACAGAGCAGAGCTTTGGCGCCGGCACGGACTATGTTGCCGACGACTTTTTGCCAGTGCTGGATATAGTGCGTGCGCTGTTGGTCACGACCCCCGGTGATATCTCGGTAGAAGGTCATACCGACAGCCTGCCCATCGCCACCACTCGGTTCCGCAGTAACTGGTTGCTCAGCGCCTCACGGTCCTTAGCCGTGTCGGAATATCTGTTTGCCGCACCGGAGCTGTCGGAAAATCGCTTCACCATCGTCGGCCATGGTTCGAGTAAACCGCTGGCCAGCAATGACACCGCAGAGGGGCGTGCTCAGAATCGACGGGTGGAAATCATTATTAAGCGCACGAACCCGGATTTCGATGGCGATATTACGCCACCCGAAGAACAGGGTGAGACAGTAGATCCGGGCGATACCGATAGCTTTGGTCTGTCGCCGGACCAGATTTTCTAGCAGCGTATCGTCCATTAGCGCTCGGTTCGCTGCTGAATCGTGCGCAGACTTAGCAGCGCTCGTGCAGTGAGCAGCTAGCGCGGCTTAGCTTGCGCTGCTCTCGGGGTCTGACTCAAGCGCAGCGCTGGGCGCGGCCGATTCGGTGATGTCTCCGGCCGAGACCCCAACCAACTCCTCACGTAACGACTCCAGCTCGGTACGCACCAGCGTCTCTTCTTCCGTCAGTTTGGCGCGCTTACCCTGTTCTTTGCCCTGTTCGGCACAGAGTTTGGCGGCATCGTCCCACTTCAGCTCATTGATTAACTCTATGGCCAGGGCCTGTTGGGCTTCCGGATCGGTCAATTCATTCTGCTTGTCGATGATTTTATCGAGTTGGTTGTTGAGTTTGAGCATTTGCTTGGAAATATCAGCAGCCATCTTCGCAATCACCTCATAATTATATGTCATTAGTACCTCGGCCTCAGTGCAGTGTCTGTTTTCGAAATGGAAAGTATCTGTATGAATATACAGTATATTCTGGGGGGAGCGCAACCCGTATTGGCAGCGTTCGACTGCCAACTGGACAGCACAGGACATTCGTCTGCACAGGGGGGAGATTGGTTTTAATTGCCCTGAACCGGCGCAACCCTCCCTCCGGAGTTGCGTTAAATCTGTTTTGATTGGCGTGTAGCAATTACCACCGCCGAGCTATTGCCGGTAGTAAAGGACGTGCTGCGGTGTTCAAAACTTACTAGTAAACGAGGGAAACGGAATGAGATTGTTAAAATATATCGCGTTGGTGGGTGTGTCGTTGATGGCCATCGCGGCTCAGGCAGCGCAAATTGAATTGAACAAGATCGACAGTCGATTGCATTCAAAGTATGGCTTTACATGGCAAAGTATTCATATTGAAGCCGTTGTAGAAAATCTAGCCTATGATAAAAAAGTACAGCTGATGTATCGTTCCGAGGACGGCGGGTGGACTGCCGAAGACCTGAGTTATTCGGGTTCCTTAGGTGATGATTTAGAGACCTGGGCGCTGTCGATAAACCGCAATATTAATGGCCCCTATTCAGACGGCCCGGCACTGGATCTGGAATTTGTATTGCGCTATGAAGTCGCTGGTGAGATTTACTGGGACAATAATCTAACCGGTAATTATTTTATTACCGCCGGATCGGGTGAATACACACCCAAATCCTTAGTAGTGGATACGGCGTCCGCCCGTGCCCCCTATGATTACGACTACAATGGCAATACCGGTCATGTAAACGGTTATCTGAGTGTCGATGTTATTCTGCAAAACTACGCCATGTATAAAAATGTAGAAATTCATTATTCGTATGATAACTGGCAGACTACCCTGGTGGGCAACGCCAGCTTTGTCTCGGGTCGCTACAAGGGATATTCCTGGGTTGGTTACCCCAATAGCAATAATATTGAGGTGTGGAACTTTTACACGGCCGGTCCGGAAGCACAGGGCAACGCTGATACCCTGCAGTTTGCTGTTAAGTATACGGTGGATGGCCAAGTTTATTGGGATAATAATTATGGTCAAAACTACAGCCTGACCGTTGTGCGCTAAGTTAAGTTCGGATGAGCGGCACGGGTGCCGCTCATCTTGCGCACCCTGCTGAATGCTACCATTCGGCCGCGTCGACCTCGCCAATACTTTTCTTTAGTTCTGTTCTTTTTGATTATATTCTAATTGTTAAATTAAGTTGTTTTGTGAATAAATAATTTTATTTGCTGACATTCTAAACGTTTTGGTAAAAAATAGCCGGCTATTCACCGTTCAATCTTAACGCTGTGGCTATGCAACCTAAATGAAGACAACAAGTAATTTTTTCGAACAACATGCAATGCTGTCGTCAAAGCTGCGCTGTCCGACTCTGCCCCAACACCTAGTCGAGCGCAACCGGCTGCTGAAACGGCTCGACGATAATCGCTCTAATTCCTTAACCCTGATTCAGGCCCCTGCAGGCTTTGGCAAAACAACCCTGTTGGCGAGTTGGTTTGAACGGCAAGTTAGCCAAAAATATTGGTTTACCGTCGACGAGTTGGACAACGATTTCCCCCGTTTTGTTACCTATCTCCTTGCTCTGTTGGCACCGGTGGCCGATAAAAATATAGCGCGCTTTTGTTCCGATACCGCAAAGCTGAACTCTACCAACCTGCATCGAATCGTGGAATTTTTTTGTCAGCAATTAAATCAGTTTAGCCAGCCGCCGCTGTTGGTTATCGACGACTGGCATTGCATCTGCGAACCGCTGATCGCTGAGTTTGTCGCGCAAATACTTGCCCGCGCTAAACACCGCATCCACCTGGTAGTCGCCTCACGCTTACCGGTCCTGGGCTTGTCCTGTGCGCCTGAGTTGGCCGATAGGCGTTGTGAACTGTCGATGAACGAACTCAAATTTACCCCGCAAGAGACTGATGATTTTTTTGCTGATCTAAAGCCGGGCAATTATTTGCAGAGCGATCAACAACTGCTGCAGGAAATTGATGGCTGGGTCGCTGCCCTGCAATTGATTCGCATCTCGCATCTGTCCGAGCCGTCCTGGCAATTGAGTCTGGATGCGCAGCAACGACGGATGATCGGGGATTATCTGTTGGAGGAAATTATTAAGACCCTGGATCAACCGACACTGTTTTTTTTAGCGGCCACATCGATTTGTCGGCGGTTTAATCTCGAGTTAGCGCGGGCTCTCACGGGCCGTGATTCGGTGGCTGCCATATTGACGCGGCTCCAGCAGCGGCAGCTATTTGTCACCACAACCGGCGATCAGGATGTTTGGTATCGGTATCACAGTATTTTCCGCGACGCGCTGATTAAGCATTGCCAAGCCTGCTTGCCGATGGAGCTGTCGAGCTTAAATCTCACCGCGGCGCAATGGTGGTTAGATCAGGGCTATTACCTGGAGTCAGCCGATCATTTTATCGCCTCCGGTGATCGCGATGCCTTAATCGGCTTTATTTTGCGCTGGGGCTGGGAGCTATATCGCAAAGGCCAGTATCCGGTTCTGAATCTCTGTTTCGACGCACTAAACTGGGAGCAGATTATCGGCCAGCCCTATTTGACCCTGACCTTTGCCTGGCTGTCCTTAGTTAATGAACGTACTGAACTGGCCAGTGCAGCGGTAAACGAGGCTGAGCAGGTTTTTCTCGCCAGTGGCCAACTGACGCCAACGATCTATGCCGGTTTGGCCGGCGTCAAGGCCGCCCTTGCGGCGCTCGCAGAAGACTATCGGGAGGCCATTCACTGGGGGCAGGCGGCCGTTACTCAGGCGGACGACAAGCAGTTGCAATGGGAACGGTGTCAGGCCTATCTGGCGCTGGCCGAGGCCTATTTGAGTAATTGCGATTTCCCGGTGGCACGTGACTGTGCCCAAAAAGCAGAGGCGGTCTGTCTGCGCAATGGCTATACCACCTTAAAGGTGCGGACTTTTCATCTGCAGGCCCGCATTCTGTGCGCGCAAAACAAACTGGAACAAAGTCTGGTGCTGCAGCAGACGGCCATGGATATAGGCCGAGACCATGGCCTGTCGAAGATATTTTCTCTCGATCACCTCTATCTTACCCATGCGACGACGTTAAAAAGCCTGCATCGCTACGCGCTTGCGCAGCAATATATCAAGCTAGCTGAATCGATAAAACGGCCGCTGGGAGACTATTGGCATTATCCAACGCTGGTTGAGAGACTGCTGATCGGGATGACCACGGGTGAGTTGAGTAACGAGGCACTGGAGCACCTGGTGGCTCAAATTAGAGACTTGGCGCAACGCCATATGTTTTCTGACGCTTGGCGAGTCGATGCAGAGGCAGCCTTGGTGCTGTTCTGGATCTATACCGGGCGGATATCAAAACTGCGTTCTTACCTGCGTATGCCCAGCGGTCTGGGCCCGCGCGCCGTCAATTTCGGTTTTACCGAGAGCTGGACCAGGGCACTGGCCTACATTGCCCGCAATGAATTTGACCGGGCCTGCAACCTGTTGCACGATATACACGAGCAGGGCATGGCTCGAGGGGCGCTATTGTTCTGCTTGCAGATCCGAATAACCCTGGGTATTGCCCATTTCATCCACGCCGACCGACTGCAGGGTTGTCAAATGTTGCTGGTGGAGTCAGCCGAACCCGGTTTTCAACATCTGTTTAAACTACTCGTGAACGTGTTCCAGCTGGCGGGGGATGACTGTCAGGCGCAATACCTGATCGCCCGAGGCTTGCCGATAGAGAGTCGATTCAGTATTAATTTTGACCAGTCCCGTGCCTTGGTGTTTCGAGAGCTGACTCGGCGGGAGATCCGGGTCTTGAAGCTACTGGCTAAGGATTTAAAAAATAGGGAAATAGCCACCGACATGAAGATTGCCGTGTCGACCGTGCGCTCCCATATTAAATCTATCAATCGCAAGTTAGCGTTTGCAACGCGAGCAGAGGCTGTCGAGTTGGCGCGCAACCTCAAATTGGAGGCCTGAGCGCCGTGGTCAGCCTTCGGCGGGGGCGGGTAGGTGGTCCTTGATTATTTGGTAGAGGGCGGGTCTTTTTTCGGCCATCTCCAGGACGCTAAGCCCTTCCATAGAATGTGGGTATTTAAGCCAGGCGGCCGTTTCATGAATAAAGTAATCCGGGATACGGCTCACTTCACTGCGTGACGGCTTGTAATAGGGTACCGCGACCCGTATATCTTGCGGCATATTACGCCGCGTACGCTGGGCCAGCTGGCCGATGATGGCCTCAATCGATCGGCCGGTGTCGAACACATCGTCGACGATCAGCAGCCGGTCGTGCTGCTGTACGCTTTTGACCAGATAGTTCAGATCGTGGACCTTAACCGTGCGGCTTTGCAGATCGATGCCGGCAGCATAGGAGGAGGTTCGAATGGCGATATTATCGGTGTCGATACCGTGGAAGCTCAAATACTCCTGTAGCGCGATCCCAATAGGCGCACCCCCGCGCCAAACTGCGATGATAAAGGTGGGCCGAAAGCCACTGAGTAAAACCTGTTCGGCGAGTTTAAACGAGTCGATCAGCAATTGTTCGCCGGTTAAATAGGTTTTTTGCAACGGAACCCCCTGTTGTGGCCTAATGACCCGAAGTATAAATAGATAGAGGAGTCGGGTAAACCAACTCTTTTCCTTGGGGCCAATAAGGATATGCATGAAAAAACGTTATCTGGACGAAGACACGCTGATCGAAGACTCGTTTCGACTCGGTGTGCAGATTTTTGAAAGTGGCTTTCGGCCCAGCTTTATAGTGGGTCTGTGGCGCGGTGGCAGTGCCGTTGGCATCTATGTGCAAGAGTGCCTGCAGACCCTCGGTGTCGACACCGACCATATCTCGATTCGAACCTCCTATAGTGGTTTGCCGTCCTATCAGTCCATGGTCGACCAGCCCTCGGCCATTCGCATCCACGGCACCCAATACCTGATCGATCATCTCAACGCCGACGACAGCCTATTGATAGTAGACGATGTCTTCAGTACCGGTCAGAGCATTGCGGCGACCCTGGCTCGCTTGCGCACCCAACTGAAGTTGAATATGCCCGAGCAGGTGCGGGTGGCCACCCTATTTCAACGCACCGACTTTCAACGCACAGACTTTCAACCGGACTATTGTCTGCATCAAACCAGCGATTGGTTGGTGTTTCCCTATGAGTTAAAGGGTTTAACCGGCGCGGAAATAGCAGCCCATAAGCCTTATGTGGTCGAGTTGATGCATCCAGAGCTTATTTATCCACTGACAACTCCACGGACAACTCCGCCGCGGACGCAAGACTGAGACCTGTTTTAGCCTAAGGGTTTAACGAAAGTGTTTGGAGGCAATGGTGGGCACAGATCGGTCGATCTGTGCCAGAAAACGACAAACCCCAGCGGGGTTTGTCTAGCGGTGCTATTGCCCGAGCTTACCTTCCACACCATCGACATAATAGTTCATGCCCAACAGTGCGCCATCGTCCATGACCTGGCCTTTGCCCAGCACTTCTTCGCCGGCCTGGTTGTTAATTGGGCCGGTAAAGGGGTGCAGGGTGCCCGCGGCGATTTGCTTAGTAAGCATCTCGACCTTGGCAACGACATCAGCCGGTACTGCCTTGTTGATGGGTGCCAGGGTGGTCATGTTGTCCGCGATGCCTTTCCAGGTATCGGTTGAGCTCCAGGTGCCATCCAAAACCGCCTGGACACGACCCACATAGTAGTCATTCCAGTTATGCACGGCCGCCGTCAGATGCGCTTTGGGGCCATAGGAAGACATGTCCGAGTGATAGCCAATCGCATAGACGCCAGCTGTTTCTGCAGCCTGAACCGCGGCCGGTGAATCGGTGTGGAAGGTGATAACGTCGGCCTTCTGATTGATCAGGCTGTCGGCCGCTTCACGTTCCTTGGCCGGGTCAAACCAGGTGTTGACCCAGACGACCTGTACGCTGATATCGGGGTTGACCGATTGGGCGCCTAGGGTAAAGGCGTTGATGCCCCGGATCACTTCCGGAATCGGGAAGGCACCAATATAGCCAATGACGCCGCTTTCGCTCATGTTGCCAGCAATGACACCGCTCAGATAGCGAGCTTCATAGATGCGGTCGAAATAGGTCGCGACATTGTCGGCGCGCTTATAACCTGAGGCGTGCTCAAATTTCACGTCAGGGAATTTTTTGGCGACTTTCAGGGTTGCGTTCATATAGCCGAATGAGGTGGTAAAGATCAAATCGTGACCGCTTTTGGCCAGTTGCATTAGGACCCGCTCGGCGTCCGCGCCCTCAGGGACATTTTCCACAAAGGTGGTCTCGACCTGATCCCCAAAGGTGCTTTCTACAAATAGTCGACCTTCGTCGTGGGAATAGGTCCAGCCCGCTTCGCCGGTTGGGCTGACGTAGATAAAGCCTATTTTCAAGGGTTCGGCGGCCATTGCCGTATTGCTGATGGCCAAGCCCAGGGTTAGGCCCAGTGCGGTAATTACTTTTTTCATAGTGGTCTCTTATGCAAGGTTAGTGGGGTTTGTGCCATGGTTTGCCTAACGCCATTGGTTCGAACTGTTTCAGGCGTTCGATATTTTTACTGAGAAATACGAGCACAACAATGGTAGCCACATAGGGAAGGGTGGCCAACAGGTTGGATGAAATCGACAGGCCAAAGCCCTGCGCGATCAGATGCATGATGCTGGCACAGCCAAAGAGGTATGCGCCGAGCATGATACGCCCGACCCGCCAGCTGGCAAAGACCACCAGCGCTAGGGCGATCCAGCCCCGACCGGCGGTCATGTTTTCGGTCCACAGCGGAGTGTAGGCCAAAGATAGATAGCCGCCAGCCAAACCGGCCATTGCGCCACCAAACATTACTGAGCTGTAGCGGATTTTTAACACCTTTAAGCCGAGATTGCTGCCCACTGTTGGGTTTTCACCGACCGCTCGTACGCTCAAGCCAGCCCGGCCCTGGCGGAAAAACAGATAGATGGCAAAAAACATGAACCAACTGAAATAAACAATCGCATCCTGGGCAAACAGGGCCCGGCCGATCAGCGGGATAGATTCTAGCACACCGATGTGGATGGTCGGCAGCGCATCGATGGTCTTGCCTTCAAAACTTGAGCCGATAAAGGCCGACAAACCGGTACCGAAGATGGTCAGAGCTAAGCCGGAGGCGACCTGGTTGGCGTTCAGGGTAATGGCAACAAAGGCAAACACTAGCGCCATCAGGGTGCCGGCCAGCGCAGCAACGGTGAAGCCGAGTAGCAGGTTACCGGTATAGAAGGTCGTGATAAAGCCCATTACCGCGCCCATCAGCATCATGCCTTCCTGGCCTAGGTTCAGTACGCCGCTTTTTTCACAGACCAGTTCGCCCAGGGCAACCAACAGCAGCGGTGTGCCGGTGCGCACGGTGAGATAGAAAATATTGGTGAGCAGTTCGATATCCATCAGCGGTCTCCCAGGGTCGGTTTGGTAAACCAGGCGAAATTAAAGTCGGTACGGATGCGGTAGCGGATCAGCACATCACAGGACAGCAGATAAAACAGAATCAGGCCTTGGAACACCCCGGTGATGGCATTGGGCAGACCGATATTAATCTGTGCCATTTCACCGCCTATATAGATCAGGGCCATCAAGAGTCCGGCCAAGGTAATACCAACCGGGTGTAAACGACCCAGGAAGGCAACGATAATGGCTGAATAGCCATAGCCGGGCGAGATGTGTGGGACCAGTTGGCCGATCGGGCCGGCCACCTCGACCGCACCGGCCAATCCGGCCAGGCCTCCGCAGATCAGTAACACGGTTAAGACCAGCTTATTTTTGCTAAAGCCGGCCATCCGCGCGGCGGCCGGGTCGTGGCCGATAACCTGAATCTGGAAACCAATAAAGGACTTGCTCACCAGGACCCAGGTGGCTACCAGTGCCAATAGCGCAAAGGCCAAGCCCAGGTGCAGACGGGTGCCGTCGAACAGGATCGGCAGCAGGGTGCTATCACCGAACAGGGCGCTTTCGGGGAAGTTGTAGCCGTCCGGGTCTTTCAACGGGCCGTAGACGGCCCAGAGCAGCAGGTTCAGGGCGATGTAGTTCATCATAATGGTGGTCAGGGTTTCATTGGTGTTCAGCTTGATCTTCAACAGCGCGACGATGCCGGCCCACGCCGCGCCGCCTGCGATGCCGGCCAAAACGGTCAGCGGCATGGCCCAGGCGCTGTCGGACTGGGTAAACTGTAAAGCCATCACCGTGGTGGCCACGCCACCCATCAGCAACTGGCCTTCGGCGCCGATGTTCCAGACCGAGGCACGATAACAGAGCGCCAAGCCATAGGCGCACAGCAGGATGGGAATCGCTTTGACGAAGAGTTCACTGATCCCGTACCAGTCGGCCAACGGCAGAATAAAAAAGGTATGCAGGGCCGGTAACGGCGGCTGACCCAGGGCGGCAAACAGGACGTAGCCGCTCAATAGGGTTAGTAGTACAGCCATCAGGGGCGAGACGTAGGTCCAAAAATGGGACGTCGCCGGGCGGGTTTCCAATCGAATCATCAGGCAGCCTCTGTGCTGTTGTCAAAATCACCGGCCATCCAGCGACCCAATTGGGCCAGCGGCAGCTGGTCGGTGGGGCGCAGTGGTGATACGGCGCCATCGCAGATGGCCCCGAGTCGGTCACATATTTTATAGAGTTCATCCAGATCTTCTGACACCACCAGGACGGCACAGCCCTGATTGCGCAACGCAAAGATGGTGTTGTGAATGGCGACCTGAGCGCCAATATCGACGCCCCAGGTGGGATGCGCCATGATCAGCAGTTTAGGTTGCTGCTCGACCTCGCGGCCGATGATGAATTTTTGCAGATTACCACCGGACAGGCTGTCAGCGGCTGCGTCGGCAGACGGGGTTTTGACCTTATACTTGGCGATAATGCGCTCAGTGAGCGCGCGGATCGCGCCCGGGCGCAGAAAGCCTCGGCGCACCAGGCCGGTGTCAAAACTGGTCAACAGGGTATTCTGACAGAGATCCATTTCGGGTACGGCACCTCGGCCGAGTCGATCTTCCGGCACAAAGGCCAGGCCGAGTCGGCGGCGTTGCAGCGGGTTAAGAGCATCGACGCAGCGCTCGTCGAACCACAGCTGTTGTGCATTTCGGGTGTCCTCACCGGACAGGGCGCGCAGCAATTCTTCCTGACCATTGCCGGCAACGCCGGCAATGCCAACGATCTCACCGCACTGAACGGTTAGGTTGATGTTTTTTAAGGCGACTTCGAACGTGGCGCTGGCGACGGTCGATAGCTGACGAATATCGAGAAAGGCATGGCTACCGGTCGCCCGCTGGGTGTCGTTGCTAATGGGTATGTCGTCACCGACCATCATGCGCGCAATCGACTCCGCCGTTTCTTCCTGGGGCCGGCATTGGCCTGTGACCTGACCGTGGCGCAGGATAGTGGCCTTGTCACACAGGCTGACCACCTCATGTAATTTGTGGCTGATAAAGAGAATGGAACAGCCTTCCTGACTGAGCAGGCGCAGCGTCTGAAATAACAGCTCGACCTCTTGCGGCGTTAGCACCGAGGTGGGTTCGTCGAGTATTAATAATTGAATGTCGAGCAGCAGACAACGCACGATTTCCACACGCTGCTTTTCGCCCGTCGAGAGGGTGGCCACCCGTTGTTCCGGGTCCAGCGGCAGACCATAGCGGCTCGAGGTTTCCACAATCCGCTGGCCCAGGTCGGCGCTGTTACCGGCCTGGTCGCCGAGCGCCAATTCGATGTTTTCGCGCACCGTCAGGGTTTCAAAGAGCGAAAAATGCTGAAATACCATGCCGATCCCGAGCGAGCGTGCATCGCCAGGTGAATCGATCCGCGTCGGGGCGTCGTTCCAAGTCAGAGCGCCACTGTCGGGTTTGGTCACGCCATAGAGTATTTTCATCAAAGTACTCTTACCGGCCCCATTTTCACCAAGCAGTGCGTGGATTTCTCCATGATCGATGGCCAAATTGATACGGTCATTGGCGATGCAACCCGGGTAACTTTTGCTAATGTTCGTCATGGTCAGACGACTGCTCTTTTCCAACTTAACCACCTTTTTATTAGTTATGGGCTTAAATTTAATTGCGAAAAGATGCTATTCTAAATCTGCTGACCGTTCGGTCAGTTTCTGGTACGGTAGCCCTAAGCTACCCAATCCAGCGAAGTACTGCAATAAAAAGAATAACGTGCACAGCGTTAAAAAAGTATCTTTATCAAGTCTAGAGCAATGTCAGGAGGGTGAGGATGATTGAATTTTTACTGAATCAGGAACGGGTCCAGCTCGATGGTCTAGCACCAAACCTGAGTGTTTTGGACTGGTTGCGGACTCGCAAAGGTCTGACCGGCACCAAAGAAGGCTGTGCCTCGGGTGATTGCGGTGCCTGCACGGTGTTGCTCGGATCCATTGAACCCGACGGTCTGCGCTATCGCAGCTTCAATGCCTGCCTGCTGCTGCTGGCTCATGTCCAGGGTCAACACCTACTGACGGTAGAAGGCCTGACCGAGGCCGGCGATCTGACCTTGGCCGGGCTGCACCCGGTGCAACAGGCCATGGTCGATTTTCATGGCGCCCAATGTGGTTTTTGCACGCCGGGCTTTATCATGAGCCTGACCGGTCTCTATCTTAATTACACCGAGTACCCGGGTGACAGTACCGTGATCCATGCCCTGGGCGGTAACCTGTGTCGTTGTACCGGGTATCGGCCGATCCTTGACGCTGCGCGCAGTCTCTTTCAGGCGCCGCCGGTGACGCTGTTGACGAGCCCAGCGGCGACGGCCTTTTTTGCCGAGTCGCTCAGTGCGCTGCCCAGCCTGAGCGGTGCCGGCCAGACCTTGACCCTGCCGCAAGATTTAGCCAGCCTGCTCAGTCTGCGCGCGGCCAATCCGGCGGCGCGTTTGGTGGCCGGCGGTACCGATCTGTGCTTAGAGTTTAGCCAACAGCTGAAGGCCTGCCCGGATCTGATTTCAGTCGTACAGGTCGCCGAACTTAAAAGTTGCACCACGCTTGACGGTGTCCTGACCATCGGCGCAGGGGCCCCCTACAGTCAATTTCAAGCCGCGATCAACGGTCTCTATCCACAGGCCGCCGAACTCTGGTCCCGGCTCGGCTCAGAACAGATTCGCAACGCCGGCACGCTCGGCGGCAGTCTAGGCAATGCCTCACCGATTGGCGATCCGGCCCCGCTGCTGCTGGCGCTGTCGGCGACCGTGCTGTGCAGTTCGGTGGACGGCGAGCGCGAGGTGCCGGTGGCGGAGTTTTTCACCGGCTATCGGCAAACGGTGCTGCACCCCAATGAGATTATCCGGGCCGTGCGCATACCGGCCCATTCGGCCGCGACTGAGCTGGTCTGCTATAAAATATCCAAGCGCATGGAAGATGATATATCCGCCGTGCTCTGTGTCATCGCTTATGAGCTGGTCGACAATAAGATCGTTCGGGTGCGCACCGGTTTCGGCGGCATGGCCGCCACCCCAGCGCCGGCCCGACGGGTCGAGCAAGCGCTGTTAGGGCAAGACTTTACGCTCGCCACCTTGCAGAACGCGGCCGAGCAGTTAGCGGTCGATTTTCAGCCGCTGTCCGATGTGCGCGCGTCCAGTAGCTATCGCCTGACGGTGGCGCAAAACCTGTTTGAGCGACTCTGGTATCAGCATCAGAACATTGAGGTAAGGGTACAACATGCGGCACTTTGAAACGGATCCAATACCGGCTGAGCATCGCGTCGTCGGTCAAGCGGTGCCACACGACAGCGCGGTGCTGCACGTCAGCGGTCGGGCGAACTATGTCGATGATCGGGTTGAGCCGGCCGACTGTTTGCATGCCTATCCGGTCTTATCGACCATCGCGGCCGGGCACATCGCAGCGATCGACAGCAGTGCCGCGCAGGCGCTACCTGGCGTCATCTGCCTGTTGGCAGCGGCCGATATACCCGGGCGTCAGGACATCGGTCCGGTCTTTCCCGGTGACCCGCTGCTCGCCGATGGCGAGATCCGCTATCACGGTCAGCCGATCCTGCTGGTCGTAGCCCAATCCTATGAGGTGGCGCGACGTGCGGCGCGTCTGGTGCAGGTGGACTATAAAGCTGAAACGCCTTTGCTCGATATCCAGCAGGCCCTGCAACAGCAAGCCTTTGTCCGCCCGACGCACCGTATCGGGCGCGGCGATGTCGATAGCGCGTTGCGCGCAGCGCCGCACCGACTCAGCGGTCAGTTGCACATTGGCGGCCAGGAACACTTTTATCTGGAAGGGCAAGTTGCGCTGGCCATCCCGCAAGACGATGGTGCCATGCATCTGCACTGTTCGACCCAGCATCCATCCGAAATACAGCATCTGACCGCACAGGTCTTGGCCAAACCGATGCATGCGGTGACCGTTGAAATGCGCCGCATGGGCGGCGGTTTTGGCGGCAAAGAAACCCAAGCTGCGCAATGGGCCGTGCTGGCGGCTTTGGCGGCAACGCATACCGGCCGGGCGGTCAAGATACGGCTCGCGCGCAGCGATGATTTTCGTATTACCGGAAAACGTCATCCGTTCTTTAATACCTATGAGGTCGGCTTCGATGCCGAGGGTCGGGTTACGGCGGCGGATATAGTGGTCAATGGCCATTGTGGGCACTCACCCGATCTGTCCGATGCCATAGTCGACCGCGCCATGTTCCACGCCGACAACGCCTATTTCTATGATCAGGTGCGCATTGTCGGCAACCGTTGCCTGTCCAATACCGCCAGCAATACCGCCTTTCGCGGCTTTGGTGGACCCCAGGGCATGATCGTGGCCGAAGCCTTGATGGATGATATAGCGCGGGTCCTGGGCAAGGATCCATTGGATATACGGCGTGCCAACCTCTATCAACCGGGGCGCCAGACCACGCCCTACGGTCAGGAGGTGACACAATTCGTTGTCGGCGAGATGATCGATCAGTTGGCCCGTGATGCGCGCTATGACGAGCGTCGCGCTGCCATTAGCGCCTTCAATCGGAACTCGCCCATAATCAAACGGGGTCTGGCCTTGACGCCGGTCAAGTTCGGTATCTCCTTTACCGCCCAGCACCTGAACCAGGCCGGCGCACTGGTGCATGTGTACACCGATGGCTCGATCCATTTGAATCATGGCGGTACCGAGATGGGCCAGGGGCTGAACACCAAGGTCGCGCAGATTGTCGCCCAGGTCTTTGGCGTCAGCCTAAACCGGGTCGCGATCAGCGCCACGCGCACCGACAAGGTGCCCAATACCTCGCCCACCGCAGCGTCCGCCGGTACCGACCTGAACGGCATGGCAGCGCTGAACGCAGCCGATAAAATCAAAACCCGACTGGGCGATTTTGTCGCCGAGCACTTTCAAACGCCGCGCGACAGCATCCTCTTTGGCGCCGATCGGGTGACCTATCAGGGCGGGGCGATCGACTTTAGCGAGCTGGCCAATCTGGCCTATATACAGCGCATTTCCTTATCCGCCAATGGTTTTTATGCCACCCCGAAAGTGCACTACAATCGCGAACTCGGCACCGGACGACCGTTCTTTTACTTTTCCCATGGGGTCGCCCTCACCGAGGTCGAAATCGATACCCTGAGCGGCGAAAACAGCGTCACTCAGGTCGACCTGCTGCACGATGTTGGCCACTCCATTAATCCAGCCCTGGACATCGGTCAGATCGAGGGCGGCTTTATTCAGGGTATGGGCTGGCTGACCACCGAAGAATTGCGTTGGAATGACCAGGGCGCGCTGCTCAGTGCCGGGCCGGCGACCTATAAGATACCGGCGATCGGCGATATGCCAACGCGCTTCAATGTTCAGCTTTATGAATCGGCCAATCCCGAGGTCACGGTGTTTCGCTCTAAGGCCGTTGGTGAACCGCCCCTAATGCTCGCCAACAGCGTCTGGTGCGCCCTGCGCGATGCCCTCGCAAGCCTGAACAATTACCGCTATGCGCCGCCGCTGGATCCGCCGGCGACACCGGAAAAAATTCTTCAGGCGGTGACCGTCGCGCGCCAATGGCAGCAGGAGCACAGCGATGATTAATAGCTCGGCATCGGGTTTCCATACCGCGCCCTGGACCGAGGCGGTCGCCGACCTGACGCGCCGGGGTCAGGCCTTTGTCTTAGCCACCCTGCTCGGGTCGGCCGGTTCCACACCACGCGGCGCCGGTACCAAGATGGTGATCAGCGCGACCGATATCTATGCGACGGTGGGCGGTGGCCACCTGGAGCTGCAAATCATCGAGGCGGCCCGCGCCGCCCTGCTAGGTGGCCAAAGCGAGC
>Ga0307488_10002190_pt1 | contig 16504 bp, 30 predicted proteins | sample SB02metaG_FD_202248 | JGI IMG/M metagenome (GOLD analysis project Ga0307488, IMG submission 202248) | Sea-ice brine microbial communities from Beaufort Sea near Barrow, Alaska, United States - SB 0.2 | ecosystem: Environmental > Aquatic > Marine > Coastal | place: USA: Alaska | collected... | reverse complement strand
TATTGTTGATGTTGGTCCGTCGCCCACAATAGTTGCATGTGGGTAAATTGATATAACACTTCCTACTTTATATACACCACCTGGAAAATACAATGTTCTACGTTCTTTAAATGCTGTGGTCATATCCGCAGTAAATGTATTTTTGATTGCTCTGTTGATTGCCGCGGCATCATCAGTAACTCCGTCACCTACAGCACCAAAGTCTTTAACAGAAACTCTGTCATCTAATTTTTGTTGTAATGTTCTTTGAACATCGCCACTTGCACCTGTAACAACAGGATTGTCTGTGTTACCTCTAAAAACGTATGTGTTTACAGTAGATAGTAAATTGTCATCTTCTGTTATAATTTTGGTGTTGCCTACTTCAGGAGCACCTTCTGCTGTGGTACCATTGCCTATGTACAGTTCTTGCGAATCAACTGCCCAGCCTAGTTCTCCAGCCGCAAGTTGTGGCAACTGTTCTTTGAGTCCGCGTCTGTGTTGTATACGTGATATTTGTACGATAGCCATTTGTAGTATTTATAGACTTATAACTTGTAGAACTGTTCGACTCTCTCTAACCATTTGTTTAGATAGTAATCGTAATGTGATGCTTCTAAATCAAACTGCTGATAGTTTAAATCGCGTGAACACATAAAAATATGTCCTTCTTTGATGTTAGAACCATACACTTCGTTGTGTGCTTCTGCATATGCAACCAACTGTAAGTAGTAATCTTCGACCCATTCTTTCTTTTTAGGCTTGTTTGTTTGTTTGAAATCCATGATGCATGGAGCACCTTTGTATACTCCAACTATGTCTGCTGTGCCCGAATACAGTCCTGGAAAATACAATGCTTGTTCTATTCCCCATACTTCATCCACATCAGTTAGGGCCTGCTGTATAATCTGATCAGCCATCTTGTTTGCTTGTAGATGTACCACATTGTTACCTGGCACTCTAGTTTCACCTAATAAGAATCTTTCTAGATTGGCATGCATGGCCGATCCTACTCCAGACGCTTCTGTCACAATGCGTTGAGCATTGTGTTCTCCTACACGTTTTTTCCATTCAATTAAATGTGTCATGTCTTTTGTTTTAGACAGTATGGTTGTTACCGACGGAACTTTGTTGCCATCAGGAGTCTCATACAATCGTTTGTTTGGCAGAGTGATCTGTTTTAATGTGTGATAGTCATATGGTTTGACTATAGGTGGTGGTGTATGTTCATTCATATTCAAAATTTTGTGCCTCAGCATGTTTGTTAATAAACTTGGCACCGTTTTTTATATGAAAACGTCTTGCCATCTCTGTTAGTGGTGATAGTGTAACAAATCTTTTTAGGTGCGGTTTATTTTGTTTTAGATGTTGAAATAGTTCTAACACCAGTTTTGCACCAGCACCTTTGGTATAACTCCAAACGGTGTAAAACACAACAACTTCGTTTTGTTCTGCAGGACCTGAATGTTCACGCAAATCATCTTCAGATGTAGGAACTTCAGATGTATAAGACACACAGATCACTGCCTGTGTTTCGCCATCAACTTGCCAAGCATAGTTTTCGTTGTTTGGAGATTGCTTAAAATCCTGCAAGTGTGGACGCACAGGATCTTCAGAGAGAATCTCGTACCCGTTATCTAAAAGTTTAAGCATGAATTATATTATACTATCTATGAACGTTTGTTCATAGCTCTTTTTGCCATTTTAGAAACAGCACCAGTAGCACCTGCAAGAGCGTCAGCATCACCATCAGGTTCGTACACTGTGTCTAATGTAATTTTTTCGCCATCGAACGCTTTGATTAAATTCTTAATCACAGGGTCGGTAGTCATTAATGATTTGATTGTGTCAGGATTAACATCAAGGCCACGTTTGTCCATGTAGTTAGACAGAGCATCTATTGGAATTTCAGCAGGCTTTTTTTGAGCATCGGCCTGTTGTTTAAAATATTGTAGAATAGTTGCTAAATGGATTGCGTAATCGTCAATCTCTTGGATTAACATTATCTCTCAGCACGACCAGCAACTTCATCACCGCCTGTTGCAGGATCTGAAACGCCAAAGTCATCGCCGCCTTCTATGTCATCATCGCCGCCTTCTATGTCATCATCGCCGCCTAGGTCTGTGTCCATGTCATCCATGCCACCGTCTATGTCGCCGTCGCCTGCCATTGGTGCTGGTGACTCGCCTTTGATAACGCCAACTGAGTTCATAGCACCTTCACGTGCTTGTTCTAGTGCTGACACTAATGAATCTAATGTTGGATTTACTGCGTTAGAATAGTTCTGACCCATTTCTTCACCCATCTCATTATTGATTCTGTCTACCAATTCTAACACTGAAGATGATTTCAATTCAGATATTTTTTCGTACATATCTGTAATCTGATCTACCACGTCCTGAGACGCTAATAATATCTCCGATGTTTCCATCTCGTTTTCTAATAATGCCTTTATTTGGTCGGCATAAGATGCAGACTCATTTCGTCCTACTATCTTTTCTAAGTTCTTAAATCTAGTCACTGCTGATGCTCCTCCTCTAATGAACGTGTCTAATTTTTCAATGACTGGCATAAAGCCTTTCATCAATGCGGCAGGTACTGATTGTCCTGACTTGGCCATTTCCAAAGCACGTTTTGCCATAGAAAAGTTTTGATTACCCACTAACAGTCTTAGAGCCGCTTGTTCTCTTGCACCCATTCTAAAATTTTCATCTAGTCTACCACCAACTGCGTGTCTAATTGATTCTGCCACAGCGGCTAGGTCCTGAGCCAATTGCTCTATTTCGTTTTTTCTGTTTGGATATTTTTTCTCTAGTTCGTCTTTGCTCATTCCTGATTGCATATCATGAACTAATTTTTTAAATTCTGGAGCAACTACATCTTCAACATCGCCCTCATCTTCTTGTGCCATTGTAACTTTTGCACCCATCTTAACACTAGGTTTAGCAGTGCCGTTTGTGCCGTTTGCTTTAGGCTTCACAGCAACATTGCCTTGCTCATCAGTGTCAACATCAACTTCATCTGTGTCGATAGTTGTTGTCATGCCTGGCTTTGCAGGATCTTCTATTTCGATCTTGTTGCCCATTACTCTTTTTACTCTTGCTTCTTGTTCTTTAACAATAGCATCAAGCACTAATTTGTCGTTTAAATATTTTGGATTTTGTGATTGAGAATTAAAAGACATTGCTGATTCAAACTGTTTCATTGATCCTTTAATACTATCTTTGAACATGTCTAGTGTTCCATCGTCTAGTGTGTCTAATTCAACCTTTTGGCCAAATCTCTGCTCGATTATTTCTGATAATCTTCCGGATGTAAAATTGGATAAGTTGTCTACTCTCATAATTGCATTTATTTATGTTACAGTTGTGGTTGTCCTAGAGTGTCATGGCGTTGTAATAAAAATCTATCTTGTTGCCAATGATTGTCAAGCGATCTTCTAGGTATTCTACCACATCTGTGTCTGCTGTTTTCTTACTAGATAATCGGTAGTGTTCGTTAAACACCATCTTGTGTTCGCGATCTAGTGCTTTTAATTCTTTAACAGTTTTGCTGTGTCTAGGAGTGTACTGATTCATCAGTGTTGCTATACAAATGGCTATTTTGTGACTGCTTAGGTCTTGCACAATAGGTTGTCTTGCTTTGGAAAATACAGATATGTTGCCATTTTTTCTTATCACAGCACAATCGCCTAGGACTACACCCTTGGCAATTCGTTTAGGCACATACTTAATAATGTCGGTGGATCTAGTTAGTTTCCAGATGAACTGCTGGATAATGCTCTCAATACGTTTTGTTTGGCCCATGGTTGTATATCCGGTTTCTTTGTTCTACTCTTGTCATATACTACTATATGTTTACGCCAAAGTAAATCGATTGTTGTCCAATCATCCATTGTAAACTGGTCGACAGTAGTAGACTCTGTATTTAAACGATGGAGTATGTCTATCTCTTTAGCACTGACAGAAATGCTGTAGGTATCGAATTGTATTTTCACTATTTGCGTCGTCTGTTGAGATTTTTTAATCTGCGTGATGCAGGATTTGTTCGTTTGGTTCGTTGTGCTCTACGAGCCATCTTGTTGCCCATTTTGGCCTTAAGGCGTTTTAGATTCATTCTTTTCTTGACATCAATTGCTTTGAAACATTGAGCAGGATTAGAAACAATTCTACCTTTGCGTTGACCGGATGTACATCTGTATTTTCGTACCACTTGATTGCCTTTTCTGCCCCAGATTTGTTTCTCGTCTAGGATCTCGTCTGCAATGATTTCAAGGATTCTCATTTGTTATACTAGTACTAGGAGGATTGCAACTACGGTTGAAAGCAGTCCACCAATCACAGTGGCCGCTGATCCTATTACAATCTTTGTAGATCGTTGTGATTCTGATATGATCATCTTTTTCATTTCTTGCATGGACATTTCTAATGCTTCTAATCTCTGTTCCAAACGATCGTACCTTTCGGCACACAGGTCAACGTGTGCTTCTAAATGTTTTCTTTCACTTTGTGTGGCTAATGCTGTTCTCGCCATATCGCTTACAGAGCCTCCTATGCCCTGGTTTGGTTGATTGCCTGTAAGTCCCTGTGTTAGCCTATTGAATTGTATTTACCCATCTGGGGCCTCACACTTTAAAGTATATGTTTTTGGTTTTTTCGTTGATTGTGTCAAACACCGGCGGATCTATTTTTGCACTCTCGTATAAATCTGTAATCACAGGCACTTGATGTACGTCACTAACTAATCCACCCAATGATCCATTTTTATTGTCAAATATTCCTTGTGTGTCAGTTTGAAATGACATAAGCCAAACATTCTGTGTGCCTGGATAGTCTTCACCAAAGTCATAATCTGCCATTGGTTGATTGCCTTTCAATGCAACTTCAACATCGATAGGATTGCCTCGCAGGGCCACTGTTTGCAGTAGTGCATTGAAGTTCTGTTGTTGTAGAGCAGTGTCCTGTGAAATGTCGATCAGGGTGTACACAGATATTCTTTCAGTCATTGCATTATTTTATATTCAATAGGAACTTATGTAAAGCAAAAAGGGGAACAGTAAAACTGCTCCCCCTCTCATTGTTAGTAACTGTATTATTATTATACAGCGATAGTTAATGCTTTATCAGTTACAGTCGCACTTGATATAGTTGCTGTAATTGAACTAGAACCATTAGCCGCTCTAATAGCCGCTTGTAAAGTAGCCGCTGTTGGGTATGTGTCTGTTCTCATGATATAAGTTTTCTCAGTGTCAGAGTTAGTTAACGCACCTTCACCTAGAATGTTACCGAACTGCTCGATAGTTCTTCTTACTACTTCTAGACCACCTAGTGCTGTTGAATCTGGATCAGCAGTTTCTGCACTCATGTCATTAATAAAGTCAACACTAAAAAAAGTTAGGTCAACTCCTTCGTTTTCGAAACTAGTCACGTGACTAAAGTTTGCTTTTGATATTGCCATTGTATTTCTCCTACAAATGTGTATCTCGCTCAGAGATACTGTTATAATTGCAAGTATTTATGAATAATTTGGTAAAATTATACTGCTAGTATTTGATTTTTGAGCCATCTACGCCTATTGTAACACTACGATTGGTTATTTTGGACACATTTTCACCTGCAACAGCGATTCTAAACTCGTTGTGTCCTAGTGTGCCTGCTTCTTTAGGCACCAATGTGCATACAGCAAAGTCTGTGCCTATCTGTAGTCTGAATCGCTTTGTGGCTCTTTGGGAAACAATTTTTACTCCTGCTCCTGATTGTTCTGCATCAGTTAGTCTGTAGGAGGCTATGTCAAACTCGTCAAAGTGTTTTTTGTTAAGTCTGGCCATTGGCTGTGTTGACCTTAAAAGCCAATTGCCCTTTTGATATTATTAAACAGGCCACGTTTGGATTGCTGGACCTTTTCCCAGTCTGCGATTTCTTTCCACAGTCTCTCACGCCAACCCCAGGCTTGTCCGCACTTGGAACAGATAACCACTTTGTCTGAGGAGCCAAAACCAAATCTTATGCCTTCGTGTTCGATTCCCTTTTCTCCTGGACCATAACAAGTGAATGCGTCATCCCATTTCTCAATGCCGCCATCGGTGCCGTCGGTTCCGCCCTTGGATACATAATTCATTGTTTCAAAACTTATACGGTGTAGTGCCATGCTGATATTTATTTCACAAAAAAACGGTGCCTGAATAAACAGACACCGTAATTTGTATTATGGTTAGTCGACTTACGTGAAGCAAGTAGCTAATGTACCATCTGATGATAATAAACCATCCACGAACCATTTACTAGCACTGATTGCCGTACAGTTAACGTATGAACCAAGTTTACCACCTTTGGTAGAACCATCCATAACGATCTGATGATCAGCCGCCGCTGGTTGGTCAAAACCAATTGTTGCAACATCTTCGTTCAACTTCGTGATTGATCCAAGGTCAGTGAAGTCATTTGAAATCAATTGTCCTTGCATAGTATCAGCCGAAGTTGCACCTGAGATAGTGAACGCATTTGATGTGATTGTTGTTCCAACGTGGATCGAGTAAGTCATTCCTGCTTCTGCCGCTGGTAGAGTTACTGTCATACCTGCCGCCGCATTACCTGTGATTACAGATCCTGATTGTGCTTTTGTAAGAGCGATAGAAGCAGTGTATGCCGCTACGTTTCTTAGAGTGTTTAACACTAGAGGTGCACCACCAGCCGTTGTTCCATCTGAGATAAAGAACTGATTACTAGAATCATCAAAGAATAAATCTCCGTCTTGACCTGTATGAGAAGCACGTGCTTGTTGAATGACCTTTGCGTGTAATTTTCTTGTTGCCATTTTTTGTTTTCTCCTTATAAGAAGTCCAATGTAGGTTCTATCTACTACGCGGTGTTTAGTCCCGCATAAGTCTTCAACATCATTGCCAAAGCACTCTGGACATTAATATTTAACTAAAAGTTGTGAAAATTATATGGTGTGTTTTGAATGAGGGGAGGGATCAACTCCCCTCAAGGGTCGCATTACTTCTTAGTATAGATACTATACAAGACCCAGATGCCTACTAAACCAATAAGTCCTTGGCTACTCATAGTGCTTAAGATTCCTTGTATATTTCCTATAACAGAAATATCTGGCCAAAACGGAATGCCTTGCCCATTGAATAATACCTCTAGAACAATTCCTAGAGCTATTAGAGATACGCCGACGTCTGCTAGTGTTGACGCCCAACCTTTGATGTTTTTTAATATATCCATCATCTTCTCCTTTTACATGACATTAGTGTCATTAGTGTATATTGTATACTAGATCTAGTTCAAATACTACCTTATTTGAATACAAGCACCAAAACAAGCGAAAAAAAATTTGGTTATTTGATTAAAACTATATAGATTTACTGTAAAAAGACCACTTAATAATTCAAGGAATGTTTAGGCTTCTGATGCCCAATTCTTCGCGGCATTGAAGTTTTGTCGAGAAAATGTAAGTCTATCAACCAGTTTGACTGCTTGGCCATCATTGTCTATTGCAACATATCCTTCCGGATTTGTTACTTCATACCCGGTGTCAGTTTTGATAAACTGCTTCGTGGATTTAACTGAATTAATCTGTTTGAGTATTTCCGTTTTCACTGCTATTGTTCTGTTATGAATATCCAATATTGCTTCAACACCTTTGGCATTTTCTGAAAACAGTTTGCCCATCAGTGCTACCATTTCATCGCGTTTGTCTTTGGCCTTGTCTGTCTTAAGTTTGTCTTTGGCCTGTGCTTGTACATCTCTGTAATAGTTTAAAAACTGTTGCATCATTTCTTTGCCACTCATACTCAACATATTGCCACGCACTAATTTGTTAATGAACTGCAACATATAAGTTGTGAAGTCTTTGTTGGTGCTCAGTTTCATCCACAACGGCATAGGCACTTGTTCAGTCAATTGTGCAATTTGATCAATCTTGGTTCTTATTGCCAATGTCTGATTGCTACTGAAAGTTGCTGTGCCTGATAGATCTTTGTAATAAGCATCATCATACCACACATTGCCATCTTCACCAAACCCACCAACGTCTACACCAAACTCTGCATTCATTGTGCTGAATGTGTCGCCTGAATATTTTGTATGAAACACAATGCCTACCTTAGACTTTGTAATTTTATCATACAGTTTAGATCCTTTTTGTACTGCGTAGGTTATTGTGTTGGGAGTGAATGTTAAAAATGCTTCGTCGTCAATACGTTCTGGCTTCAAGTCACCTGGCGTGTACATCAAGTCACCTTGTACAACTCCGTCAATGTTTAAGTTTTGCAAATATCTGTGAGCATACTTTAATTTTTTGTTAAGTCCGCCTGCAGGATGATTACGATCAATGTCTTCGAACGTGTAATTTACTTTTGAGTTTTTAGCAAACACAGATTTAGTTCCCACAAACCATTTACCATTCAATGGATCCTTGCCACATATGATTGCTGGTGCACCGTCCCACTTGACTGTTACTTTAACATTGCCTTCTGTTGAACCTCCCAGCATGTCAACAAGTCCATAAAGGTATCTCACAGCAGATTTGGCTCCTACCATACCATTACGGATGATGTCCTCTTCTATGTGATAAAGGTGAACGTTTGCTTCTTCGGTAATAAATTGATTATACTTCATCTTTTCGATCTAAACTGTTATAGAACTTTTTCTCGTTTAATGTTCTAATTGAGTTTACGAACTTTTTATGTAAGTCTTGGGCCTCTTCAAAAGAATATACATTATAGAACTCTTTAATAGTGTTAATAGCACCTTCTAGCACGTGTTGGCTCTTCTCTTCTACTATATTTTTACGAGTAGTACCTGGGGCACAGGTTGCTATTTCTTCTAAAATTGATCTGGTATTCCTTTTCATAAAACTATTTAACAAGTTATAAATATTGATAACATGAATTATAACTTAAAAAAGCCAATTTGCCAAATGGAACAGTCAAAAAGATCAGGACTGTTTGCTAGACTGGCTGAGATTGCTTATGCAGACAAGAAAAAAGCAACGGCTTATGCCAAAGCAATAGGGTTCACAAAGACTCAATTTTTTGATGTAGATGGTGCTCAAGCATACATATTTTCCAACAAAGATGACTGTGTTGTTGCTTGTAGAGGTACAGAACCAACACAATTCAATGACATCAAAGCAGATCTAAATGCACTGATGGTGGATGCTGAACTGGGTGGCAAAGTACACCGAGGCTTCCAAACTGAAGTGGATGACTTATGGCCAACCATGCAACCAGCAATCCTTAAACTGGGTGCTAAGAAAACATACCAAGTAGACATTTGGTTTTGTGGACACTCACTGGGTGCCGCAATGGCAACTATTGTTGCTTCAAGATGTTATGAAGATGATGATTGTCCTAACCCACAAGAATTATACACATATGGCTCACCTAGAGTGGGCAACACAAAATATGTTCAAACATTAATGGTTACTCATCACAGATATCAAAACAACAATGATGTGGTTACCAGAGTGCCGTTATGGATAATGGGGTACAGACATGATGGTATACATCATTACTTCAACTGTAATGGAATTGAAAAGAAACTAACTGGTTGGGGATATGTTGCAGACAGACTGACTGGTATATGGCGTGGACTGTTAAAATTATCTTTTGATTCATTCTCAGATCACAACATCACAACTTACGCAGAACAGTGTGAGGGTGTACTTGTTCTTAAAAACCCTATCAAGTAAAAACAGCACTTAAATATTGTCATGTTTGATAATAAAGTTTTGCGAGTTATAATTCGCAAAGGAAAAAAGATATGGGAGCCTCTAGATGAATATGCTCCTAGACCTCCGGTGGATCCTATTTTCTTTCCAAATGACGAACAGAAAATTATTATCAACTGCATAGACAATTTTGTTGCATGGTATTTAAAAGGCAAACAGTTTGGTCGATTCATTCCAAAAGGACCAAAGCCACCAGAGATTTTTAATAACAGTCAAATTAGAAAAATAGTTAAGCAAGAAGAAATTAAACGGTATGAAGAAAGCCATTGGTTTATAAGTTGGGACATCTATTATGCTAATCTTAGAAAGTTTCAAAAATTGCCGTTCACAAAAAGCAAAATTAGAGGCAACATCAAACTTGTGCCTTTCGCAATCAAATATGGATTTCAATTTGAAATAGCAGATGTAGATGACTTTGTGATAGAGGGCCAGCCATATGTGCTCCGTGTTGACTCATCTTTGTATCTCACAGCAGACATGTTGGAATGGATAGACGGAATAGTTTTAGGAGATGGCGTGTATGTGCATCCTGGTCTACAGCATAGGCACATTAGTTCTCCAGTGTCGTATTCTTTGTTAGATGACACAAAACCCATTAGGTTTGCAAAAAAATTAAGGCAAAGGCCTTATTGGATCAACTTTATGTCTGCACAAAAATATCATAGAGATAGAATTGCTGTGTTATCTTTAACACACAAGGATATTTTTGCTTATCCAAACTATTTTGTTTATGATGGGCATCCTAATGACCAGCCGGCGCAGGCAGTTCATCTATATCAAGGAGAGGCATGGGCCACTGTTGCCCCAGAAGATATTACACCGCAATGGAACGAACTAGAAAAATATATGCATCGTGAAAGAACCATTAATGGTAAGAGATCAAGACACACATTGCCAGTACAACGCAAACAGATATGGGAGCAAAATCCTGAATATTTTATTTCATGTGCTTCAAACGTTATACATTATATAGAACAAGATAGCCAATTAGTAAATGTTGCAGACATATCAACAGAATACACAGATGCCTATGTTGAACTTGTTACAGAAACTAGCACAGACTTCTTTTTTATCACAGAAAAAACTGTGAAGCCATTGGCATTTGGTTTGTGTTTTGTGATGGTCAGTTGTTATAAATTTTTACATCATTTGCGACGACTAGGATTTAAAACATTTGATTCGTATATAGATGAATCATATGATCTAGTCAAAGACAACGATAAACGTATAGACATGGCATTTAAGGCCTTCAAACAATTTGTCTTATCAGATAAAGATTTTGATGCACTGCAAAAAATATGTGATTATAACAGGAAACATCTAAAGTATCTGCAGGATACCTATACATTTTCAGACAGGCAATGGAAAAAACTGTCTAGAGTAATCGACTTCTAATATACTTTACAAAATGGATGCACAGAATAACATTACAGCCAACCTCGTTTTTTAATGGTCATTATGAATAGTCAGGTAGTGGGCCGCCGTATGCTTTGCCTTTGATCTTCTTGCCACCCACATTGACTCGCTTCTTGCCTACCTTGTGACTCTTCTTGCCTGAGCGTCCTCTGATGCCTTGTGACTTGCATGATGCTAACCATGACGCAGGCAGTTTATGATCTGGTGTGCTTGACCTACATACCTTGGCAGGAGCCGCCCCTATGGCCTCTGCTGGTGTTAAGAATAGTTCCATTACATACATATCTATATTTACACTAGGCCCCGCTATTAGGTTCTTCAAATTGTGTATAGGCCCCGCTATTAGGTCTATCGTTTTTTGCCTAAGCCTTTGATTTTGCTACGTTTTCTAGCCGAACCTGCTCGAGCCTTGTTTGTTTGCTTGATAATACGTGAGGCCGCCGATGTTCTCATGGTTCGTGAACGTTTGAATGATGCCTGTCCGCTTTTCTTTTGGCGTGTCTGTCTGGCTTTAATTCTTTTGGCCATGTCAATTGGTTTGGTGCAAGTGGCTGGATCAGCAACAACTCTGCCTTTACGTGGGCCTGATGTGCATCTAAACTTCCTAGTGATGCCACCTGATCTACTACGTCCTAGCACTCTGCCACCTACTTCAGTTATCACTTCAACGTCATATAATTCGAACAGTCTCATGTCAGTATTTAACCTTTCAACGCACACCTTTCAACGCACTGGCTTCAACGCACACCTTTCAACGCACTGGCTTCAACGCACACCTTTCAACGCACTAAGGTTAATGCTGTGCAGGTCTACACCGGTGACACAGACCAAAAATCTGCGTGGTGGAGGCGGTGTTGCAAAAATGCCACACCTGTTGCTCAAATGCCACACTTCTATCAGTGTTGCTCAAATGCCACACTGGTTGGGTCGGGAGGATTCGAACCTCCGAGTGTCGCTACCAAAAAGCGATGCCTTACCACTTGGCCACGACCCAGTCATCATTAGAGTATTACCAAAAATAGAATCAGTCAACCTCATCTATGAAAATCATAGTTGGACCAAAAGATGCTCGTTTTTGTCATTGTTTTCAAAGAAAAATTAAAAAAGATTTATTAATCAATAAAATCAACGACTTAGATGCACTGTAAATGGTTGGCAGATCTCCTGCTGACATTATAATAAGAGTATGAACAAGATAAAACAATTAATTGGAGGTTAATTTATATGGTAATACAATACAAAATAGAAGACAAAGACAATTATATATTAGATACAGATTTTAGACAAAGATTTGTATTCATGCAAGATATCTACACAAGAAACAATCCAGGCGTTGAATGGACTGGTGCAGACGATCAATTTGAAACTGTACTTAAAATGATTAATGATGCGATGAAATTGTTTGAGCCTGAAGAAGAAGAATTGTCAGACTATGAAAGACAAAAAGAAGAACTTAATAATTTTAAACCTATCTACGACATGGATGGGAACTTGTTGAGAATATGATGATGGGATATAAAGCCAAAGAACACACATTAGAAACTTTCACACTATCATATGAGAACCCCGACTTTATGAAAAGGGTAGGGGTATTTTGTGATGCAAGTGATCAACTCCTTGCCAAAGACATCCTGAACTGGTCCTACAAGACCAAACAGGAAGACTACAGAGAACGATTAGAGATTAGAATTGGTAAAAGATTTATCAAAATGATCAAATGCGAAGGCAAGTTTGATGAAAGACAATCACTGTTTGGTTGGATTGATATGTCCAACGGTGATGTGTTGATGGGTCATTCATATAAAAGTCCGTCAGCATCAGAAAAGAGAAATCCAAGAAGCAATATTTGGAACGAGCATTTTGGTGTTGATTGTGTTTCTACATACGGTGTAGGCTATAAAGGTGCCAAATATGACAATAGTGAATTTATAGCAAAGGCAGTTGACAATCAAGGATATGGTAATACAATAAAAGAAACAATAACAAATCAATGGAGGTTGATATAATGCAAAAATACAATAATAAAAGAAGTGAATTGATCGTGGCAATCCATGATATGAGTTCAGATGATTTAGAACAGATTGTTGAGGCAGTTAAGTTGAGAAGAACTTATCTACACAAGGTGGCTACCAGATCATTCACACCAGGTGACCAGGTTCAGTTCACAGGCAAACGAGGTGTCAAGATCTCAGGCATAGTTATGAAGGTGGCTAAGAAATATGTCTCAGTCGATTGCACAATGTATGGTGGGTCTATGTGGAAAGTACCAGGGTCACATTTAGAGAGGGTAGCGATATGAAAGTAAAAGATTTATTAAACTTGATCGAAAACAATGTTCTCGATGAAAATGCAGACATTCAATTCACAGGCGTACGAAATGGAGTACGCCATGAAGGTTATGAAATATGGACCACTGAGGATGATGCTGGCAGAAATGGATTGCACATTTCAATCGCAACTGAAGGTGACTCAGACTTTGAAAGAGTCCAGGTAATGAAGAATTCAGAGATGATGAAAGAGTTCGCAGGCAAGATACATGACTCACTGGAAAGGGTGACATGGGAACTGGACGAAGAGGATGAAGAAATAGAAGAACTTATGAAGGATCTATATAATGAACACTATATTGATATGACTGGGTTGATCAAGATGAAGCAACAGGCAGAAGCACTCATAGAGAAATATCAGATGGTGACATCATGAGTATGTTTAACACCTGGGACACCAAAGAGGATGTGGCATCAGAAATCTATCACAATGGATCTGGTGCAGAAGAGTTCAAAGCGAAATATCCAACTTGGCAAGAGTTCATGGAGTCAGAAGATTTCGAAGAAGAAATGGCAAGACTTAAAAGTAAATTTTATTAGAGGAGGAACAATATGATTACAAAAATAGAAGAAACCAAACTAGAGACTCTTAAGAAGATAAGAAATCTAGACAGACATTATCAAGCAATAATGGCTGGACAAGGCCATGGCCTTGATGAAGACGAGACCATCGAGGAGATGGAAAAAACAGCACAGTCAATAGGTATGACATTAGAAGATGCCTATGAGTATGCAGAAGATATGAGAAACAGAGATGAGGATATGGCATATGGGTATTTCAATTAATATTATAGAAGCAAAGAACGATCTTAACACTATTAAGAAACAAGCAGAAGATATCAAGTCCAATTATCCTGCAGGCACTTATATGAATGAAAGTGTCAGCAAAATTATCGGAACCATCAACGAAAGATTGAATCGTTGGGACACTTTAGAGGAAGAAGAAAGCGAAATGGATATCATTGATATGGAAGTTGATATTCAGAGCGAAGACTTCTTTGCGACCGGCGGTGAGTGATTTGATCGACAAAGCAATCACATTCGCGACCAAGGCCCATGGTGATCAGAAAAGAAAATACACTGAGGAATCTTACATCACTCATCCTATCGCCGTCATGGAGATTGTGAAGACTGTACCGCATACTGATGAGATGTTGGCGGCCGCAGTCTTACACGATGTGATCGAAGACACTGATCAATCATATGACGATATCTACTATTACTTTGGTGAAACAGTGGCAGACTTGGTGCTGGGTCTTACTGATGTGAGTCATACAGACGATGGCAACAGGCAATTTAGAAAAGCACTAGACAGACAGCATCTAGCAGAACAGGGTGCCGATGTTCAAACAATCAAATTGGCCGACATGATTCATAACACTTCTACGACCAAAGACCATGATCCAGAATTTTGGAAAATATATCAAAAAGAAAAGATAGCATTGTTAGAAGTTCTTACCAAAGGTTCTAAGGTGCTTCATGCTAAGGCAACAGAAATAATAACATAATGGCAAGAAAAAGAAAAACAATGAAAGAAGTCATAGACGGTCATTTTGAATTTGACTCAGATGATTTGGGTTGGTGCTTGGTGCATGGTTCCTACAGAGATCAAGGCTGTATGACTGCCACCTTCAAGGGTAATACAGATAGGATCCAATACAATCATCTAGGCGGTGACTTTAAGATATCACCTAATGTGGTGGCCAAGTTCTTAAGGGAGATAGGAGTCACTCTGCACTTTGAAACAGAAAAGAAACATTCATATGTCTCTAAAATTGAACTCAAACCATGGTCAGACTTCGAGAATGCTTTAAGAAAGCCTAAATAACATATGATTCTTAGTGAACGCGAAATGCGTCAAATAAACAAAAAACTACCTCGACCGTCAAATCGTGTTCGTGGTGGATTTGATTTTCTAGATATATCAGTAAATCATAATTGCCAAATTGAAATTGATCCGTCGCTTCAAATGTGTGTCTATATCGATGATCAATGTTTTAAATTTGGTCCCGACACCAGCAATGATATCACACAATCTCATTTGGGTGCATTAGATAATTTTCCAAACGACACTATCCATATAGGTGAAGGAGTATTTCCTAAAGCAATAAAAAATCATATCTCTTCTCCATGGAGTATGCCTATATGGGGAACAGATTATCCAAAAACGGTGCCTACACTTGAGTCAAGATCAGGATGGTGCTGTGTTATGACATCTAGTGAGCCACATCGCGACGCAATCATCAACAATATTCCTAAATCATGGTTTGAATATAAGAATTATTTTGTGTATGATGACATCTTAGATTCTCATGCTGACCTAATTCCTTACATGATGAGGCCTCCTCGTCCGGGCGAGTCTAACAAAATACGATACAATTTTTTCATAGGCAAGAAACAATCAAATACTTGGCCGGCGGGTCTGCATATGAAATGGAATAGAGAATGTTTAATTGAAGTAGTTGGTGAAACACAGAACACGATGTTTCATATTACAGAAAAAGCGATAAAACCTATTGCTGGAGGAATGCCTTTTGTTGTGGCTGGATGTAAAGGCTTCATGAGAAGATTGCAACATTTTGGATTTAAAACTTTTCATCCATTCATCGATGAATCATATGATACTGAAGACAATCTACAGACTAGAGTTCAAATGGCGGTCCAGTCTGCATCAGACTTTCTGTCTAGTTCAGATCAACAACTTGCTCAACTTCAAGAGATATGTGATCATAATAGAAAGATCTTATATAAAATACATACCACTTCTTCTTTTAATGACCGCATTTGGCGTAAAATTGCCAATAAAATCAAAGGGTTGCCTAGGTTGGCAGATTCTACAAATATGGTATAATAAGACATATAAACAAGAACATTGGAGGTTCAAATGGCACAATTAGAAATGATAGAAACTAGAGATGTAGAATTTTCTCAGGTCACAACAGAGTTGATCAGTGAGAGATTGGCGATCTTAAAAAAGAATGTAGACGGTCTTGATTCAACTGTATTGCTGAGAGACGAATTGGATGTAATCAACTCACACATGA
>Ga0307488_10002189_pt1 | contig 16509 bp, 16 predicted proteins | sample SB02metaG_FD_202248 | JGI IMG/M metagenome (GOLD analysis project Ga0307488, IMG submission 202248) | Sea-ice brine microbial communities from Beaufort Sea near Barrow, Alaska, United States - SB 0.2 | ecosystem: Environmental > Aquatic > Marine > Coastal | place: USA: Alaska | collected... | reverse complement strand
TATATCTTCCTGCTAATGCTGTAATTTTTGCATCAAATGTTTGATAAAACCCAGTTGGATATGTAGAACTACTGATTGTGTCGTGTGCATCACCTTGATCGGAAACTACAAGAGCGCCACTTGTTCCGTTTTGATTTAGAGTTGCACTAAACGTTCTGTTACCAGTATCAACACCGTTAATTATTGCAGTAAGTGTGCCAGTTGCTCCGTTATATGTGTTAGTAACTAAGTTTGTATCAAGCGTTCCTGAAACATATCTTCGTGCCGTAGTTGTTGTTAACGACGCACCAGCAACTAAAGGATTAGTTGCACTACCATCTGTGAATCCACTTGCAAGTCTTGGACTTGTTCCTTGATAACTATCATTTAGTGTTAAGCTCTCACTGCTTAATCCTGTAGGCGCAGATGGTACTGCATTAACTTGGAACGTCATGCTATCTGTGTCTGCTTGTACTGTAATATCAGGTGTTCCGTTTGCAGTAAAGTTTAATACTTTATTTCCTGCTGAGACTCCTGTAAAATCGTGATCGATAGTTGCACCAATTGATCCTGGTGAACTACCATCTTCTGTTACAACATCATTTGAACTTCCATCGTTCCAATTATAAACATAATCATCTGCATTTTGTGTTGTGTTTGTTACCCGAACTAATGCTCTGTTTACGCCGTCATAATCAACGCCGTCATATACATCATACTGATTGTCACCGCTTCTATCACTTGCTGTAATAACAGTACCTGTAACTGTTGCCCTGACATCCGGCTCTACATGTACTGTAAAGTTTGAACTTATAAAAGGACTACTTGCATGAGAACTAATAACTCTTAGATTTCCTGTATAATCTTGCGGTGTACCAGATGCTTGATCACTGTTACTCAATACATAAGTATGGCTCAATGAACTGTTAGTATCACCTGATGCTCCTGAACCTGTGTTTATGGTTTGTTGAGTTCCATCACCCCATGTATATTGGTATTGTATTCCATATGTAGAAAAACTACCAATTGTATTCTCTGTCGTATTTGTAAACGTAATTGGCAACCCGCTTGTTGCACTTTCATTAATTCCAGTTATTGCACTTAGGGTTAATGTTGGTGTATGATCATCATATATTTTAACAACTGCTGAATCGTCTGTTGGAATCGCAGACGGTAGTGCAGTAGTATGAGAATCAAGTGTTAAACTAACTGTTCTGCTTACTTCAGTTTCTGTGCTTGCAGTAAATGTATGTGCGAGTCTTCCGCCACCAACACCACCAGCACTTGCATCAGCACTTACGACATCGTCGCTAGACCCATCTCCCCAGTTCCATGTGTACTGAACTACTGCTCCAGATGTGTTAGTTGTTGTGTTCTCAAAGTATACAGTGTCGCCATCATCCCAAGTTGTAATTGCACTTCCACCTGCAGAGTTTGCATAAGCTGCAAAAGTAACTGCCGGATCAGCTGTGTATATTGTAACATAACTTGCTCTTACTTTAGCAGCCGAAGAGCCTGTGCCTGCACCAGCAGTATTTGACGCAGTTACGGTAACTGTAAAAGGACTTCCGCTATTAGTTGCATACGTATGACTTGGACTTGCTGATGCAGTAGTTGTATTGGCTGTTCCGTCGCCCCAGTCAATTACATACTGATTTGCATTTCCATCAGCAGTTATGCTAAGAGTAACGCTCATTCCAGCTCCTCCAGTTAACGGAGATCCTGTAAAGTCTGTGTTTATTACTGCCGTAGTGTTAATAACATTTGTTGCTAATTCGTTTAAGTCGTCAATTGAGTTAGTAATCTTAGTAGTCGATGTCCAACTATTGATTGCACCATACTGTGTCAAACTAGAATCTGTTGGTGTTGCTAAGTTAAGATCCATGCCAGTTAATCCACTGCCAGATCCAGCAAGCCCTGAAAGAGCGGACCAAGTTAAATTTCCAGCTCCATCTGTTGACAATACATAATCTGCTGTACCGCCGCCAATAGTTATATTAGATACGTTAGTACCCAAGTCTAAGTTACCGGATACGCTTCTAATTGCTGATCCACTAATTGTTATATTATCTGCTTGTAATGATGTTGTCGGCGTACTAGTATTAATACCTATTCGATTATTTGCTACATCAAGGTATAATAAATTTGTTTCAAATGCTAGATCCGTGCCTTGTCGCTCAAGATTACTCTTAAGCATAGCACCGGAAATTCTTCCAATCGCCATGTTATTCTCCTACACCACTGTTCAATCCCGGGTGTGCCTGGGTATAATGTTATTTATACTTTGAAACTAAAAAGAATTTATACAGCAGTTACACTATCAAAACCTACTACTCCGTAGATTCTATGTGATGCTGGAGGAGGGCTTGTAAACGTTAGCGTTGTTCCACTAACTGTATATGCCTGCGTTGGTTCTTGTAACACGTTACCGACTACTATAACAACTGCTTGAGCACTTATTGGTGTAGTTGCAAAGAAACTTGTAAACACTGTTGTACTTCCATCACCAGTTGCAACTGATGTTTTTGTAATTGCGGCGTTTCCTTCACCTGCTAGACTTTTGTATAGAGTTCCGTTATAAATTTCTAATTCTGAATTATCAGTATTGTATCTAATTTCACCAATAAGCGGATCTGAACTTCGTTCTGCCGACGTGCCAACTGCTAGTTGTGTTCCTGATTCAATAGGTCCTTTTGCCATATTAGATGCTGGCGTATACTGTTTTACAAAGTTTGCCATTCTATATACTCACATAACTTACTGTTGCTGTTACTGCTGTTCCTGCACTTGCTTTTGCTTGAATCATATCACCATTTGCTAATACAATTTTTTCTAAGTTTAGAATATACGTGTCTTTAGCATTAATTGATATTGTGTCCAATAGTTGTGTTGTTGTACCAGCTGCGCCTGCATTTGGTACTGCATACACATCAATTGTTACTGCTGATACACTTGTATTGCAAAAGAAAACTACTGTAGTAGCAGTATTGCCACTGCTGGTATATACTGCGGCATTACTTGTTGTTAATTGAGCTTGTGCTATTGCCATTGTTATTACCTTTTAAAATATTAATCCAAAAGCAATCGCTTTTGATTTTGTTATTAGTTCATCTGTATTATCTTGATTTGCAACAAAAAGTCCACTTCCGCCAAATCCAGGTGTTTTTGCATACACTCTTGTTATTCCAGATGTTGCAGTTGGATTACTGCCTTGTTCAGTGATTGAAATTGTTTCACCAGTTTTTATTTCACCTGTTCCAGTTGTTGCTAATATTAAGTCCTGGTTTGATGCATTATTAGTAATACTATTTCCAGAAATTGATAAGTTTGCATATGTAAGTGTTGTTGCATCTAATGATAATACTTCAGTTGCATCTAATTCGATAAAAAACCTTGCAGTTCCACCGGCATCTATTATCTCTGCTTTACTATCACCTTCGTTAATTTTATCAACAACTGCACCACCACCACCAACTAAGTTATCTACATATAGTTTAGTAGCAACATGCGTATTTGCAGTTGGAGCCAGTGCTTGTATGTTAATATAAGCCGCTCCTAGTTTAGCATCAAATGTATCAGAGGTTTCGTTAAACTGCCACGTTGCATTATCAACTGATCCTCTTTCGATTTCAATTCCTGAAGTTCCTGCTGTAACACCTGCACCTGCTTCGCCACTGTTTAGTATAAGTGTGTTGTCTGTTACCGCAGTATCTGTTGTTGATACTGTAGTTTGTGTGCCAGTTACATTTAGGTTTCCATTAATAGTTACTGTCCCGGAATCAAGTAATATTGAACCAGTAGTACCATCATTTGTGATTAAATCATAATCACCGTTAATTCTTTTTGTCGTTTTTGCCATTGCTTGTCAGTCCTATATGCTATTTAGCATCTTATGAAACGTTTCAACAGAGATGTTCTTTATATTACTTATGCCTTTCCAATCAGTAGGAATAAACATATTGTCAGCTTTTATTCTATAATACACGATTTCTTTGTGAAAGTCAAATACTTTTTTAAATTGATCTACCCAATTCCCATGATATGTAGGCTCGGAGTTTAACTCTTTGTATCCGTTTGTGCCTGCATATACGTTATTAATAGTACCCGTATCGCTTGTAAAATCAAACCCAATCAAGAATACTTGCGAACATCTATCAATACTTGCAAGTTTACATGCAATAGGCCCACTACTGAAACCTTTATGCATTTCTTCTGTTAACAATTTAGACTGATCATGCAAAGGTGCTCTTGCATAGTGCTCTGTTCTTAATGGAATGTCGTTTAATGATATTTCTTCTGTGATCGGAGGATCAACACTAACTAATACATCTGGAATGTAATCTCTATATAATGCGTTACATCCGTATATTTTTCCGTGTGATGATAACTCAGATAAGTTAAAAGAAAGCCTACTCTTTCCGTTGCCTATTATAAATGCTGTCATGTTGTTTTGTATTGTTGGGAAAATAAAGTTGCCCCCGAAGAGGCAACTCTAAGTTATCTATTATAGATTAAGCGTCATCTGTAAAGTCGTCATCATCTGCATCAGCAACGTCATTGTCACCAGCTTCTTCAAGTTGTACTTTACCTGCAGCCGCGGCTGCAAAGTCCCACTTTAATGATAAACCATTTAGTGCGTTTGATCCTGTTGCACTTGGTTGTGCGGCTGTTATTTTACGAGCAGTAATTTTACTTACGCCATAAGTTTCACTGTCGTTACCTGCAACTGAGATTGACATTTGACCAGCAGTTAAAGCCGCTGGTAATACACCAGTTGTTAGTGTGCAAGTGTGTGTTGTATCGGCTGCACCTGTTTCAGCACATACAAATTTCTTTGAACCTTTTTGCTTAACAATAGTACCTTCAACAACAGCAGTACCATTGTGAAAGTTTACTTTAATTTCGTTTATGGCTGCGGCTGCACCTGCAACTGCACCTGTAAACATTCTTTTATTTAGTGGACGTCCCATTTGTTTCTCCTTAGTTACGTTCTATGTAATACGGGGTTGGTGCCCCATAAGTAAATGCTTATGCATCTACAAGTATATTTAGTCACAAAAAAGCAGGGCCTAAGCCCTGCTTTATGTTTAACATATCTTAGTTATTAACTGAATGATAGGTTAGCAACTGAAATGCTACCTAAGTAATCAGCAGCGTTACCAAGAGAGTTTGATGTATTTGTTAGTGTCTGATAACCATAACGTGTCATGAAACCAACTACTGGCTCTAGACTTGCTGGATCAAGCACAACACCTGAACTCATTAGTGGAACGTATGGGCAGTAAAATGCTGCTGCATCTGTTTCACTTGAACCTTTGTAACCAACTAATACTGCTGTTGCATCACCAGCATATGAGTCTACATAGATTCTCATGCTACTGTTAAGTGTTCCAACCATTTTAGTGTTTGTTGGTGCTTCAAAAGTACCTTCAGTTGTTCTTGCAAATGCACTTGTTGATGCACTTTGTAGTACTGTAAGTGCCTGTGGACTTACAACTGCCCAGTTACCTGCGCCTCTACGTGTACGTTGTGCAATTTTATTACCAACTCTGTTCATTAATACTGCTAATGCGGCATGCTCGTCACCTACATATGTAGCTGTACCTGATACTGCAGCCTGATCGTATGCGGCTGTGTTTGCACCAAATGCAGAACCTGTACCAGCTGCTGCTAATGTTCTAAGACTTACTAGAATCTCTTGATCAATTTCAGCAGTTATTTCTTGTGCTAGTGCAGCCATGATTTCAGCTTCTACATCAATACCATGAATGGATTGTGCATCTTGAGCTGATTCAAAAGTCCAACGAGCTGATAACTTACGAGTTTTCGCAGTTACTGTCTCTTTTAGAATTTCGATACTCATTGTGTTACCAGCTTTACCTTCTAAGTTTGCAGTAGCATCTGGAGCACCAGATGTTCCACTATCAACACCAGAATAACCTGCTGCAATCGCAGCTGGTGATAATGCTTCGTCACCTGCAGATAAGTTTGAACCAGTTGAATCTTGTAACTGTGTAGCGGCATGGTCAGTCGCTGCATTGTACTTAACTCTTAGTGTGTGGATCTGTGAAACAGGTCCTGCCATTGGCTGAACACCAACGATTTCGTTAGCAATAACAGTTGGCATTACACGTCTGATTACAGGTAAAATTACCTTGTTTAGTACACCAATGTCGCCGGCTGCAGTTGCGCCTGCTGTTGCTGCTTCACTGATATATCTTTTAGTGTTTTCAAGAACAACACCCATATTCTTTCGCTTAGAACCTTGAAGTCCTTCTAAAAGGGCATCCTTTGTTTCGTCCCAGCGACTTTCGATTAAATTAGACATTTTTTTGTCTCCTAGTTAAAATGTATTATAAGCCAGCTAATTTCTTCATCTCAATGATCTTGCCTTCATCGGATTTATTAACCTTGTTTTCTTTTTTATTACCAGTTACTTCTTTAGTTTCTGCTAGAACTTTATTAGTTGATCTAGTATCATTCTTAAGAACTGCTGGCAAATACTTGTTAAATGATGATTCTAAGCGATTTGTAACAGTTGATTCTAGTAATGAAGTCATTACTTCCTGTTGCTCTTTGTTTAGAGGTGCCATCATCTGTGATAACATTGAATCGCGGGCAATGCGATCTTTAATTCTACGAATTTCAGCTTCTTTACTTTCAACTAATGCTGATTTCTCAGTATTTGCTGTTGTAGATTCTGCTAACTTTGCATTCACTTCTTGGACTTTCTTTTGTAAGTCTTTTATATCTGCATTTTCATTTAGATGCGAAGTGGCAAACTCTGCCGCAAAAGTTTCAAATAGTTTACGTCCGAAGTTATTCTGACGTGCTTGTTCGATGTCTTCTTTTAGTTGAGTTAATTCGTTATTGAGGTTCTCAGTTACTGTTTTCTGAACTAATGCACTAGCACGATCAATAAATTGAGTTTTTAACTTCTCAATCTGTGTCTTGCCTTCTGCTACTAACTTAACCTTTGTTTCAACAACAGATTGCTTGTCCTTGTGGAACTCTGCAATTTCTTCTGCTAAAGCATTAACCACAAACTTTTGTAACTTATCAAGTGTACTAGCCTGTGCTCTACGGTCTTCGTTTAGTTCTGCTAACTCTTCTGCTAATTTGGAAGCCATAAAGCCTTCAAACTTTTCTGACTTTGCAGTCATCTTAGCATTAAAGTTCACACGGTCTTCTTCCAACTTTGTACGTTCTGCAACGACTTGGCTGATTTCTGACTGTAGTCCTTCAGTAACCATTTTGTCTAGAGCCTCAACCATTGTGTTTTTATCGTGCTCATAGCGTCTTGAAAATTCTTCTCTTAACTCTCCACGGATTTCCTCACGAGCTTCAGTAACATGTGTTTCCCAAGCTTCTTGGATCTCTGTGCGAGTCTCTTCATTTACAATACCGCTGTCAAGCAATGGTTTGAGTGCGTCAAACATATTGGTTAACTCCTTAGTTTAAGTTCTTTGATTAGGCGTAAAGCCTCATCTCTTAAGTATTTTTGCACACGACTGTCTCCCTGTGCCTCTGCAGCCATCTCCAGAGTTTTATGACCATATTTCATGTTCATTAGCCCTTCGTATATTGCAGTTGGGTAGGCGTTTGGAGCACTTGGTTGTGCAACTACGTCGACTGTTACGATCTCGAAATCACTGACTTCACCTGAAGCCTCATTGACATTGCCACTACCGCGGCTCGATACTCCCAACTTAACACCACTATCTAGCATTGTTCGTACTAGTGTTCCCATTGGTGTAGGAAGTATTTTTAATTTACCATAACCGTTTGGACCATCCATCCACGCATCGGTTATCATATGACATACTCGATCTAAGTTGATCTTTAAGTCATCTGGATGATCGACTTCTCCTAATACCGAGTCGCCCTTAGTAATCTGTTCGTTCAAGGTTGAAACTGCTCGCGTAATTTGTTCAACTGGATAGTTGCGTCCGTTTGCGTTGGTTACTCCACCTTGAATACAAATACCTTTAAGGAATAAATCCTTGCCGTCATTTGCACTTTCTGTTACAAGTCGAGCTTGATCAAATGTCAAGTTCTCTTTTAAGTATACTGAGGACATCTAAGTACTCCTTAGACTTTTTTCATGTCTGGTTTAGTAGTTCCACCCATGTCTTGTGACTTCGGTGTAGATCCACCTTTTTCTTCTGCTGAACTAGCATTCTTAATGCCGCCCTTTTGAGATTTTGCTACAGTTGATTTTGTATTATCATCAGCGCCGCCTTTTGGTGCTGGTGCTTTTTCTGTGTACTCAACTATTTCTTCTGATTCTTCAACTTCTTCAACTGCTTCTTCAACTGCTTCGTCTGCAACTTCTTCAGTTTCTTCAATTGAGTCTTCATCAGTTGCAACAGATTCCATTTCTGGCTCTGGCATTTCTGCTTCTTCTTCAGGCTCATCATCACTTGCTAATAGCTCAGCGAATTCTGCTTTTAATGACTCGATTTCATCTTCGAGATCAACTACACGATTTTCGATTTCAGCATCTTCATGATCTTCTTCATCAGGAATATCCATTTCATCGCCTAGTTTTTCAGCATCATCTTCGAGGTCTTCGTCTTCGTCGTCCTCTTCTCTGACACCTTCTTCGTCTGCTTTGATATCGTCAATAAAATTATTAACTTCATCATTGCTAACTTCATCTACTTCTGCTTCGTCAACAACTTCTTCACTGTTAACTAAGTTTGAGTAAATTTCACGAGAGTTTTCAATTACAATCTCATGAAAAAGCTCTGAGGCTTTATCTTCTTCTTCATTGACCACTAGGTCAATTAATTGTTTCCATTTATCGCTCATTTTCAGACTCCTATTAGGATATGTTTTATTATGGTATTAATATTTACTTATGTTTTCAATAAAGGTAGGTTTAAAGGCAAAAAAGTAGCACTTTTTGACATTTATATCGGGATAACTATAGATTAAACTAAAACTCGACTATTCTGACCCGCTGTCTTTACCATATTGCAATTTTATACGTTTGAGCTTCTCATATTCTTCAATTTTCTTTGCTTCACGAATACGACGCATTTTATTGATTTGCTCTAAGGTCAAGCGAGATTTTCTAGTATCACTAAGTTGTAGTGTACTTTGATCAGCTGCGCCATCATGTCTATTCTTTTTAAAAAGATCATCTAGTTCCATGTGTATATTTACCTTTATTCTTACTCAGCATCATCTGCAGGTAATGCATCACCACCTACATCTAAGTCTAAGTCAATATCAGCGTCGGCACTGATATCTGTATCTTCATCTGCTTCAAGTGAATCAAAATCAGTGTTAATATCACCAGGTGTAACTCCTACACTTCTCAGTTCTTGATTAGCTGAGCTACCTAGTGTTGCTTGCCCGTTTTCTTCAGCCCACATTCTGTCGTTATCAGTAATTTCTTCTTCACTTAATCCTAAGAAACGTTTAAGTAAGAAACGTTTACTTAGATAATCAGTCTGTGACAGACTTGTAAACAATGAAGCTCGTTGTGCATCAATTTCTGCCTGACGATATGCGGCAAAGTTTTGAGGCTCATTCATTCTAAGCTCAAACATGCTACTATCGATATTGTAGCCTTTCCAGTTAAGGAACATTTTAAATTCAAAATCAAATGTACTTGCTACACTATGTTGTAGTCTTTTACAGTATTGATTGAATCTGTACTCTTGAATTAATGCAGTACCAACTCTACCATCAGTAGTAGTTGATGACCCGTCATCTGCTCCTGTTGGCAAATAACTACTTGGAATTCTTAGTCCTCTAAATAACTTATTAGTAAAGTATTTTAAATCATCAATTTCGCCAAGTCCTGTTCCACCTGGTAATGTATCAACTTTAGATCCTCTACCTTCAGCAGTTTGTGGAAAGAAGTAATCTTCATTAATACTTAATGGATTATAAGTTGCATCCATTGTGTTAGTTCCACCACTTTGACTTGGAATACGTCTTTGATGTATTTCATTCTTAACTCTATTAACATAGCCCATTGCCATGTGTGCTGGCATATTTCCTACATCAATGTAAAAGACACGTCTTTCAGGAGCACGTTGTACTCTGTAAATGATAATCGCATCTTCTAATAATTCTTTTTGTTTGTATACTTTAAATACACTTTCAAGAACACTAAGTCCAAAAGGCCAGTTAGGATCTAATCCTTCAGTTAAACTAATGTGTACTACATGCTTTGCATCAATTGCTAATTCAGTTGTTGAATTACTAAAACGAGATCCGCTACTGCTTGCTCCTTGATGTTTTCCTAAATCGTAAACATTACCTGCACTTTGGTCTCCACTCATCTTTCCAGTCATTTGATCAGAATGTTGTGGTTGTGTTGTTGTTAAGTTTTGAAAGTTAACATTAATATTTTTTAATATGTATTGCTCAGGCTTTTTACCTGCACTTTCGTTTACAATAACTTTTACAACGTCTGCATTATCTACCCAAAACCATTGAAACGTTTCTGGATCACGTATGAAAACCTGGTCACCGTACTTAATAGTATTACGGAATACTTTAAAAATACGTCTATCAAAATCATTTAAACTAATCCAGTTATATAGTGCTTCTCTAATAACCTGTGTTTCTGTATCACTTGGTTGACTCTTAAAAAATATATCAAAAGGTGTATGGTTTTCTACATTCGACTGTGTACTAAACTCACTTAATATATCTAGTGCGGCGTTGATTTCACTATCACTATCCATTGTTTCATACTGATTATATCTATCAATACGATTCGGATGACCTGTGTACACTTCTGGTAACACACTTTGATAATTTTTAAATCCTACATCAGGCTGAGTGCCTGTAGGAGCAGTGACAGAACCTGTCATATTGTCTGCATTTACTACTTTAAAATATTTTTTCCAGCTCATTTATTTCTTTTCCAATACGTGGGTTGTAACTATTATAATAGCATACTATTGTATTTATTGCAACCTTAGACTAGGTAAGATTCCTTGAAACAGATTTAAGATTCATATTAAACTTTTTCATTTCTGCAAGTAATGCTTCATTAGTTGTATTACCACTTTGTTGCTTAACAAGTTGCCCAACCGCATCTGCCATCTTATTCATAGAACTCATATCTAAGTCAACTGGCACAGTTCTGTTATTTTTAAGAGGAATAATTGCTTCATCACCGCCACCTTTGCCTTCTCCGACCATTGCGAGTGTAGGTTGTCTTACAATACCGCCATCTTCAAATCCTAGCCAACCTGCAATGTCAGATCCAACGCCTTTACCTGCAAACTCTCCAATCAATGCACCACCGACTGAACCTATAAGTCCACCAATAGCAGTACCAATTCCAGGAAAAATAGCAGTACCAATCATGGCTCCAAGTTTTAAGCCTGCCATTCCTCCGCCTAATGCTCCTAACCCTGCACCACCACCTTCGATTACTTTACCAGTAGTAGTTTCTCTTTCACTGTTTGCAGCTGCTGTAACACCTGTAACAGTTGCTCCAATAAACGGCAGTACTTTTAAGAAAGTGCCCATCATTCCAGTTGCTTTTGTGACTAAAGTTTTACTTGCATCAATTGCTGTATCGGCAGTTTTGGCACCAAGTCCAACCGCAGTTGCACCAGATGCACCTGTTGCACTACTTCCAATTGGCAATCCTTTAATCATCTTGTTAAAGGCAGTAATAACATTGTTACCAGCTTTTGAAAGAGCAACCATTGCACCAGTTGTAGTTGTTGCTGGTCCTTCTAGTCCACCTACTTGATCTGTTAATTCCTTTAAAGATTTTGGCATAGCATCTACTAGTGATTTTAACTTAGAGGCTCCTGCTGCCATTAAGGATACTGCACCTTCAGTTGTTGAATTAAATCCAAGCCTTACAGTTTTACCTACGTCATTAATAGTTAATCCTACTTGTTTCAGTGCTTTACCATTTGAATCCAGGTCTGCACTTGAAGCTTTAACAAATGCAGAATAATCGCCATTGTATTTTTCGTTTACAACCAGTTGTTGCTTCTGTGAATTTAATAAGGACGCGGCTATTTCAGCAAACGCCATACTTATCTCACTATATTGTGCAACTGCTTCAAGTCCTTGGTTAGCATTGATAAACTTGCTACTAACTCCTGCTAACTGACTCTGTATACCAACTAAGTCCATACTGCCGTTTTGCAGTCCTTCGGTGATGTTTTTAAGTACAGGACCCATATTAGCATCATTTAATAACATGTTACCAGCAGTAGTAGATGCAGCCGGTAACTTTAAGAAACTAGTTCTTAACGCATCCATTATAGGACTGTTTTCACCAAACTGCGATGCCATCGAAGTGAATGCTGCTCTTGCAGTATCTGCGCCTTTACCTTGCATACGACTTAAGGCTAGTTCAACGTCTGCTCTACGTTTGTCGTTTGCCATCTTAGACGATAATGCTTTACGATCTTGTCCAGTTAAGTTTGCAAGTAGTTGTATTTGTTTTACAAAGTTAGCACCAGCTTGTGCTTGCTGATTGACACCCATTGTAGCAAAATGTGTATTTCGTGCTTGCATTGCAGTATAGTTTGCTAACAGCTCTGCAGCTTCACTTGCTTTGATACCCATCATTGCAAAGTCTGTACGATAAGTGTCCTGAACAACTTGGTTCAACGCCATGAATCTTGCGGCACCTAGTTTAGCACTACCACCAAACGCTGCCAACGATTCACTATTTGCTCTAAGCACACTTGTCATTTGCTCTAAAGTCATATAGCTTTTTGCCGCTGCTCTTTCAAAATCAAACAGATTATTTGAAAAGGTTGCGCCGGTAGCACTTAGTCCATCAAACGTATCAATTAAGTTTGCACTATGTCCTACTATTGCTCCAGCTGCAGCTCCAAAAACTGCACCGAATGAACCAAATGATGCAGAACCTTTGTCGATAGCAGTGCCTAGTTGTTCTAGGTTTAAACCTGTTCCAGCTGTGCTTGCACCAAATTCTATTAGGCCTTTAGTAGAATCTAGTACCCAATTGAGCATCTTTTTGCCTTTTGAGGCAAAATTGTCCGCTGCACCGGCTGCATCATCTAGTGCTTCGCCAGTATCTGTTGCACTTTTCTTAAGGCCTTTAAGAACAATAGTTGTATCTTTGTTTGCTTTAATGTTATCAACTTTTGATTTTAATTCTGCTTTCATCGCAGGAGAGGCGCCACCGTTCTTTTTCTCGAACGCATCTAAAAGTTTTGTTAATGTTGCTTCTGTTGCTACGTCGCTTAACGTAACGGTATTGTTGTCTATGTCTACTGTAACGCTCATAATCTACCCAGATAAATAGTATTGTACACTCGTACTTATATGTTATTTATCGGAGCAAAACATGGAAGAAAACAATAACCCATTACTTGGCTATTTTCGCAAGCCAGAAATATATCTAGCGTTGCCTAGCAGAGGAAAGTACTATGCAGACGGTGCATTAGACTTACCACCGAATGGCGAACTTGGTGTATTTCCAATGACTGCCAAAGATGAGTTAATCTTTAAGACACCAGATGCCTTACTTAACGGTAGCAGTACTGCCGAAGTTATCAAAAGTTGCGTACCTGCAATCAAAGATCCGTGGGGCATACCTAGTTTAGATATGGACGTATTATTGATTGCTATTAGAATTGCAACATACGGAAATCAAATGGATATCACTAGCGTATGTCCAAAATGTCAAACACAAAATGAATACGGAATTGACTTAGGGAACTTAATCACACAGTCAGCAGAATGGACATTTGAAAATACTGCTGAACTTAAAGGATTGCACTTTGAATTCAAGCCGTTAACATACAAAGAGATGAATGTTGAAAATCTTAGACAATTTGAAGAAAATAAGATTATGAGGATTGTTAATGACGAATCAACATCAGAAGAGCAAAAACAAGAGCTATTCCAAGATGCGTTTTTAAAACTTACTGCACACACAATAGACTTGATTGGTAAAACAATTTGCAAAATTACAACACCTGATGGAGTTGAAGTAACTGATCAAAAACACATCAGTGAATTTATGCAAAGTGTCGATAGAGGAATGTTTGAAGCAATTCAGCAACATCTCGACAAACAAAGAATTAAAAATAGTTTTGCAGAGTTTGAATTGACTTGTGAAAACGAAGAGTGTGACAACAAATACAAAACCCCTATAGTATTCGACAACGCAAATTTTTTCGTATAAGGCTTCTAAGTCTTAGCAACGAGGATATTGCCAAGATGCTAAAACAGTTCGACTCAGAAGCCGAAGCAATTAAACAAAACATATTTAAACTAGTTTGGTACATGCGTGGTGGTATTAATCTGGATCAAGCATTTATGCTCAGTGTCAGTGAACAAAAAGTCATTTACGAAATAATCGCAGACAATATTAAACAAACAGAAAAAACGGGTTTAGCATTAATCTAATAGATTATTAAACCACTTTATATGATGACTTACAGTCATCAGCAATTTCGTTTTTCAAACTCATTGCTTTTTCTTTAGTTAATATTAATTAACAACAAATGATAACATAACTAAAGTCTTCATGCAGATAGTTTTAGTCAGACGGAACCTGTTTAAGGGTTCCGCCTATCTCGATACTTCATGCGAGTATTATCTAGCCGAGACTTGGAAGTAGGTAATTATTATACACAAGTTTGATGGGCTCTGACCTTTCCCAACCTACGTCGACGTCGCTTTTTACAGCTATCCCCCGCTTCGTTCCTGTTGCTAAGGGGTTTTTACAAACTATGTTGTGTTTTGTGATTGACAGTAATTCAATCTATACTAACCGGTGAGCCCAATTTGTTTGATGGCTTCCACACTCTGGTGTGTTGATCGGTATGTTGCGTGTGCTTCTATATGAGAGCTTTTTCCACAGCGGTATTTTAAACTGGCCCGCTAACCTTAAGTACTGTAACTATAATTGTTGACTGTTCTTGAATTGTTGAATGCCTTCGTGGAGAATTTTACTACTGCCTACGCGAACGTTTATAATGCCATTATAATAATTGTCTGATAAAAGAACTTCTCTTTCAAACTGCTCTTTTGCTTCAAGGTAACTCATTAAGCCCCTACTTGAACAAAGATAAAGTATTTCACGTGTGAAGTTCTTGCTGCCTAGCTCTGCTACATCTGCCTGTAAGTGATCTGAAGATCCATAATAGTCTCTCCAATCACTTTCTATTGTTGATCGTCGTTTATTCTTCTTGCCTTTAAGAGGCGGTCTTGTTTTTTTAAATCGTGCTAACTTTTTGCCAATATACTTTTTATTGGTTTTTAAGTTGGTTATTAAGTATACAAATCCCTCAATACCTTCCGGTAACTGAGTAATTGATTTGCCATTGTACGTCCAACTCATTTAATTTTTAACACTCTTAATTGTAACGCTATTAACGGTAAAGATCAACCTTATTATCTGTGTATTTACACAGATCACCGAGAATTTTGCTAATTTTATTGGATACTACTAATGTTTACCATTACTAGCATCTAGATAGTAATTTTCTGATTCAAATTACATACTATTTTTTTTGTCTTGAATTTCTGCACGACGTGACTTGGATAATTTACCAATATCTCCTAATGCTTTTCTTGCTCTAGCAGCGGCTGCTTTAACGCCTTTATCTTCCCAAGCGGCATGTTCCGCTAAGTATGCTTCGTATGCAGATACGATCTGCTCGTGTATTTGATTTGACATTTTATTCTCCTATATGACTTCTATGTCTGTGTTATAACTTGTAAACCCATTCTCTTTTGTTACGGTGAGTATGTTGTTTACACGACCAGCAAGTTCGTCTTTGTGCGACACTAGCCACACACTTTTCTTACGTTCTCTACTAATCTTCTTTAGTATGGCAAGTGAATTTTCTACTCCACTTGAATCCATACCACTGTCTACTAGTTCATCGATAAACAATAAATTAATAGGCTGATATAAATTTTCCCATACATCACGGAAAGCCCAACTTAAACTTAATATAAGTCTGTTGCGTTCTCCACGACTTAAATTATCAAAATCTAAATCTCTTCCAAGCTCTTGAATCTCAACTGTCAGATCATTTAGGAATACAACACTATGTGGTAATCCAATACGTTCTAAATAGTATGCTAATCGCTTGTTTAAGAATGCTAAATTCTGATCAATAATTCTTTTTCTAATAAAGCTGTCTTTACTAGTTAGTAGACGTTGCAAGAACTCTTGGTGGTCTTTGACTCTTACGATCTCATTAAGTGTAGTATAATCTACATCTTGTATCGCTGTTTCTTGCATTTCTACTATTTGTTCTTGATAAGGATCTACTTGTAATTTTAATCCTTCAAGTTCTGCTTTTAATTTATCAAGACTACTTCTATGGTTATAAGCATCATCTAGTGAATCATAAAACACAGTAGGCTCGTCACTTAGTTCGCCTAGTTCTTCTAGTGCAATACTTAGTGTGTTTTCTTCGACACTATTATTTTCTACAACATCAACTGATTCTTTTAGTAACTCTTTTTTACTTTTGATTGTGTCTTCTTGTTTGTTATCGTGTATCTCTTGTCCACATGCATAACATTTATGATCCT
>Ga0307488_10002188_pt1 | contig 16510 bp, 16 predicted proteins | sample SB02metaG_FD_202248 | JGI IMG/M metagenome (GOLD analysis project Ga0307488, IMG submission 202248) | Sea-ice brine microbial communities from Beaufort Sea near Barrow, Alaska, United States - SB 0.2 | ecosystem: Environmental > Aquatic > Marine > Coastal | place: USA: Alaska | collected... | reverse complement strand
GCTTTTGGATAGTCTTCTTTTGAGAAGATAAAATCAATATCCCCCACCATCCTTTCGGCAATATCATCATAAATTCCTGCTAATAGATTACCAGTTCCTTTTAAAAATATTGGAGTGATATTATTCGCTAATAATAGGCTGTTTAGTGCTTGTGCTTGTTCAAGGATTTGTGTATTCCGGTCTCTATTTAAATCGGTTAAATGTTTCATATACGCGACCAAATCAGCGGGAAGGTATTTTAAAAAATCAGCTTTTTTAAAATTACAATACAATGCAGGAAACACATAATGAGCAGTACTCACTTTTACAACGCTATCCCAATCCACATCCGTTGTTTTGAGCATGCACTCTATTTCAGCTCTGTTTTTTTCTTCCAAAGAAATTGTTAGAGATTTGGCAACAAAAAATAAGATTTCTTTATAATTCAATTGCTTCTCTTTTTTCTTTAAATATTATCTGGTAGTGGCTGGATCTTGATTAAAAAGATCTTCTTGTTTTTTTTTAGTTTTTCTAGCGTAAATTTGTCTCTTACAGGCTTTGTTTTTGAAAAGACATCCCAAGAAACTGTATCAAATACTTTTACCCACTCTGTTTTTTTTAAAGCTTTTATTGATTTACCAGCAGATCATCCAAGACTTTTTCATAGCGTATTTCCATTTTTTCTTTAATGGAAGACCCTTCTTTTTTTGCAAGTCCTCTTTTGGATCTTTTTCCTGCCTTCTTTGCGGATTTTGGATCGGATGGCATGTATATTAAAATTAGATTCTAAACCAAATGTAACCAAAAAAGTTTACTTCTTTAGCAACCAACTGCTAGACTGTATTTTATCACCCAATCCATCAACTAGAGTGATTCCCATTTGATCACAGATTGGTCTTTCTGGAATGGTATTATTATTTTGGTCTCCTCCATTGGCAAAACTCAAATCATATTCGGCACCAAAATCTATAGCAATCTTTTCTATAGTTTTACAAACGGTTCTGTCCTCATCAATTGATAAAATAGAATGATCTACAGATTTTATATTAGAGACAATAAAGACACGTTCTTCTTCTTTCTGAAACTCTTTTGACCCTTTTAAAGCTCTTTGATGGTCATTATTTACAATAACAAACAATTCGTCAGCCAATACCTTTGCATTGTTAAAATATTCAATATGTCCTTTGTGTATTGGGTTAAAATAACCAGATACAATTATTCCTTTTTTCTTACTCATATTCTTTTTTATCTACCAAAATCATCTTGAACTCTTATAATATCATCTTCATTTGAAGGGTGATTAGCATCTGTGTGCTGCCATATTTCTGCCACAACAGAAAAATCATCTAAACCAATTAAGCGGTGTCTTTCCCCTTTTTTTAAAACAACTTGATTACTTTCTGTATAAGTTTTCATCTCATTTTCTATATCAGAATCGCTTCTAATAATTCCAACAGTGCCTTTGTATACTTGCCAAATTTCTGCACGTCTATTATGGTATTGCCAAGACAAGCGAGCATTAGGTTTTACAATTAAAATCTTGGGACTCAATTTCCCACCAATTTTCATAGTATTTATATCTAATCCTCCAAAGAATTTATCTGAAAATTCTTGAGCTTGGGTTTCGTCAATTACTAAAAAACCTCCCCATGGTCTATTAACATCTTTTGAAACAATATTAAATTCAAGAGATTTTATATGTTCTTCTATTTTATTAAAGTAATTCATATTATTAACTTTCTAATTAAACTCAACTTTATATTATTGTTGAATTTTATTTCTTTCCAACCAATTATTGAAATCTATAAAATCTTCAACTAAACTATTTGCTAATTGTTCATTTGATAAATTATATTCCCATTTTAAATTGTTCTTTGCTAACTCAGGACTTCCATAAATAGCATTTAATTCGTTTATTCGAAATAATGATTCATCTATCTCGATAAAATCATTAATATCTAATTTCAAAGATGAGTATATATTAGTTAAAAATCCTTTTAAGGATATTGAAAAACCTGAACTAATAATAAGATCAGTTGGAGTTTCTTGATTTAGCATTAGAAATATAGCCTCAACATATTTTGGTGCATAACCCCAGTCACGGACAACATTTATATCTCCTATTATTAACTTAGATTTTAAACCTCTAGATTGAGAAATAGCATGATTAATTGCCTTATTTATTACAAATCCATCTTTTCGTAGACATGATTCATGATTAAATAATATGCCACTTACACAATATAGGCCATAAGCTTCCCTGTAGAGTTTTACGCATTTGTAACCAAAATCTTTAGAAACACCATAAGGGCTTATAGGATTAGTAAGGCTTTGCTCTGTTACCGGTAAATCGGAACTATTAATATTACCATAAATCTCACTTGAAGAAGCTTGATAAAATCTTGTTTTGGAACTAAAAACTCTTATTGCTTCTAGGATATTTAAAAGACTATTATTATTAAAATTGATCGTTTCAAAAGGGCTATTAAATGATTTTCCTACTGAGCTTTGAGCAGCTAAATTAAAAAATAAATCAGGTTTAATATTAGATAAAAGCTCATTTACTTCTATACTATTTAACAAATTACAATTAATTAATTTTACTTTAGATTTAAGACCTAAATAGGATAATCCAACAGGATAATATTTGAGTGGATCCTTCCTTACTATTCCAATGCATTTAATATTAAATTTATTTAGATGTTTTATAAGATAAGCGCCATCTTGACCTGAAACACCAGTTATTATTGCCGTTTTATGCATTATTTAAAATATTTGAAATATTATTTGAAATTGAATTCCAATTGTGCATTTTCAATAAATGTTCTCGGTTTTTTTCATTCACTTTTGAATCAACTTTACTCAATAAATCATCAAAATTTATTTTCGAAAAATCTTTGAATTGAAAAATATTTTTAGAACTACAACCCAATGCTTTAATTTCAATTGCATAATCAAGTTTTGTAATTATTACATCACAGTTGAAAAGCATTTGAATAAGTCTTAATTTAAAACCACAATCAAATTTATCCTCAATAATTCCCACTCTAGAGAAGTTATTCCCATTAACTACCTTAAAATAGTTACTAATGTTGGAGATCTCTTTTTGTACTAGTTTAGACATTTTTTTTAAAATCCAACCAGACGAACTAGAAACATAAACAATTGAATTATCATTGTCTGTAAATATGGTGTCATTTATACCTGGAGGACAATAATTACCTTTATTATTTCGTGTTAATGAAAATTCTCTATAACTTAAAACTAAAAATTGGTTTGAATTATTTATCGCTTTATTTTCATGATACTTAGCTCCAATTTTATATAGAAATTTTAAAATAAAAAATGAACTTCTCATCTTACTCATCAAATTTTGAAAAATAAACAAATCACATCTAACGTGTTCGGTTAAATCTGCAAGATTTTCATGAGAAATTATTGTTTTATCAAAATTATTTTGAATTTTATTAATTGAAACGATATCCTGCTTAGATATTTTCCATTTCCAAAAAGGAATTAACCCCTTTTTATCTTGTATTACTGGATACTCAGTAACTTCGTTACCCAATTCTCTTAGACCATTAGTAAGTTTAATATTGTAAACATCACCTCCATCTGCAGGTTTATTATATTGTTTTTTAATAAATAGTATTTTCATTTATAAATATCTTATTTAATTAAATTTTTTATGTTCTTTTTAAAATCTCTTCTTCGATATCATAAATAGGCATCCCTTTTTTTCTTAAAAAAAATGCCTGAAAATAAACGATAATTTCTCGCCATCTTCTTTTGTAAGATTTAATTATATTAATAAAATATTTAAATTTAAGTGGAAATACACCTAGTTCGACATATTCTAACAAACGTTGGAATTTTTCATATTTATTTAATAGTTCTTCGTTTTCAAATATATATTTATTCCTTTTTGATATACTCGAATGGTGAAACATATTCATAGATACTGAATCTATGAATATTTTAATAGGTACTCTTATCTCTGAGCCATTATTTAAATTACCTGGCGATACTTTAACTTTTCCTAAAAAGGGTGAAACTTCATAGAACCATTCTTTTTTATCATTAAATAACACCAGTTTATATGTGTAATTCTTAAACTTAGCTCTAAAAAACTTAGGAATAGACAATATCTGTTCTTCAAACATCTTAATAACTCTATTGTTTGGTTTTAATCTGTTCTCAAGTTTATAAAATTTTTCTAATACATCATCAACAGATTCTTTGTAAAGTGAAATATTTATGTCCTTATTTATATAAAAATCTTTTCCAATTTCAGATATTTTAAATCCATCTTTAGAATTCCAAGAATCACCACTAATCATAACTTTTAGCTCTATATCTTTTATCAAATCTTCTTTAATAATATATTCTTTTAATTTAAACGGATCATTAATAATATTATTAAACTCATATACATCTTTATGGAGATGACAATGGTTTGAAGCAAAAGGTATTGCATATTTAGGTTTAACTGCATCCATGAACATTGCAAAAGATCTACTATAATGATCTTTATCATCCATATTGAATTTAGAATCTTTTACGGTATAACAAACTCTATCATTTGCACTACTATGAGATCTTAAAGCAAAATCAAATTTCCCATGCTTGTTTATTATATGCCTTAAAGACGCACCCGCTATTTTACAATCATTTGCATTAATAAGTTTGAAATCTGGAGTTTCAATAACTAGAGCAGAATCATTTAAAAATAAGCCAAATTGATAAGGTGTAATCTTTATATCTCCAATTTTTATAGATTCGCCATGTTTTAAAAGCTTAATATTCTTAAAACCTATAGACTTGAGATCATTAATACTTCTGGTGTTTGGTTCATCATGAGTTATAATTAATGTGTCTTTAGAAAATAATTTCTTTAATGTAGGGCCGTGCCAGTGATCCCAATGAACGTGTGTAATATATATGGCATCAACATTCAAGTTAGTTTTTATCTCTGGCTTCACTGGTGGGTAATTCCACCAACTCCTCCAATAGCAACTTCCTAATAGCCAGGGATCCATCAATAAAGTTTTACCATTATAACTAACAGTAGCCGATGCGTGAGATAATAATTTAAATTCTGTCATAATTATTGTATTTAGTTATTCAGTATAAAAAACATCTTTATCATTTTCTGAGCGATCTTCAACAAATTCATAGTTTAAGGTTTTACCTAAACCTTCCTCCAAAGAAAATGGAGCTTTCCAGCCAGAAGAATGTACTTTTGAAGCATCAAACTGAGTTGTTGCAATAAATTTCTTAATTCTAATAAAGCTAATATTTAATTTTATTTTGGTAATGAAAGAAAAGCCGTCTGCTAATAAACCAAATATATAACCCATAAATATTGGTATATTTATTGAAGGCACCTTAATAGTTAAATTCTTTTCTACAATTTTAACCAAATTAGACATACTAATATCTGGCTTATCTACATAATTATAAATAATCATACCTTCTTTATTGTTATCTATTTGATTTTTAATGAAAGAAACAACATTTCCAACGTATGCCATTGATTTCATATTATTCCCTTTTCCTATCATAAGAAATTTACCCGCAGCTATAGACTTAAGTAAATTAAAAACGTTTCCTCTATTCTTCTCTCCAAATATTACCGTTGGTCGCAATATTGTTACAGACTTTCCAACTGAATTTATCTCAAACCATTCTTTGATAGCTTTTTCAGCTTTCCACTTACTTTTACCATAATGATTAAAAGGATCAATTTCATGATCTTCATTAGGGTTTTCTTTATTTAAACCATAAACAGCAACAGAACTAGTGAAAATTATTTTTTTACAACCAATTAAATCCATATGTTTTAAAACATTTCTTGTTCCATTTTCATTAACATCATAGTATAGAGATATTGGAGAAACATCATCTTTGTGCTCGGCTGCCAGAAGAACAACACAATCTGTATCAGATGGCAGAGAAAACTTCTGCATATCAGTAATATCTCCTAGAATAGAGATATTATTAAAATTCAAACTCTTTCTTTTATCTATGTTTAATAAATTTTTATCTAGTATTTCTGAAATTAATCTTGAGCCAATAAAGCCCGAACCTCCTACAATTACTGTTTTCATTTTATTTATATTGAATTATCTTTGAGAAATATCTTTTAAACATATAAACTAACAAATTCAAGTTTATTGAATTTTCTTTAAATGTTTGTTTAATTTCTTTTAAGCCTTGAATAATACCTGAATATTTCATTGATGCGCCACCACCTCTTTGAATAGTTATAAATCCATCTATTTTTGTAGCTTTAATTTTATTAACTTCTAAGAACCTATAAATTAAGTTGAAGTCAGATGCAATTTTATATGAAGCATTAAATAAGCCATAACTATCATAACATTTCTTTTTTACAACAAAACCTGGGTGTGGCGGATGCCATCCGTTAATAAAAGAATTTTCAATAAAATCTGTAGTATTCCAATTTCTTTTTATTTTTAATAAATTATCCGGTTCAGAAATTTTGATTGAGCCAAAAATAATATCAGACTTAGGATTTTTTTCAAAAGTTTCTATGACATTTTTTATCGTAAACTTATCATGTATAACATCATCAGAATTAATAATAAAAACCACCTCTCCCTTACATAGAAGAATACCTTTATTCATCGCATCATAAATTCCTAAATCTGGTTCAGAAATGAAAGTAGGATTTCTATTGGAATTTTCTTTTATGATTTTTAATGTTGAATCTTTCGATAGGCCATCAACAAAAACATGTTCAATATCCAAATATGTTTGTTCGTTAACGGATTTTATGGTGTCTAATATTGTTTTAGAACTATTGTAGCATACAGTAATTACGGAAACTTTCATATAGGTATGATTAATTATTAGAAATCCCTTTCTGTTGTTTAACAGACAGTTCATTTTTTGAATATATAAGATTCCCTAAAACTAAAGGCAACCAAGTAATGTAAGAAAGTAGACCGCCATTAAGTTGAAGCGTAAATAACATCAAAATAAAAACAACATTACTTTTAGAATATTTTTTTAATAAAATAAAAAAAGGAATACAGAATAAACCAAAATTCATAATAATAGCTAAAAATCCATTTGCAAAATTACCTACAGAAAACTCAGTCTTTAAGAACCAGTATTTATCAATCAAATATTGATCTAAATTACCTAATCCAAGGCCAATTAAAGAATTATAACCATTAGAAAGAATATATTCTATAAAAATAAACCAAGTATTAAGTCTTGATGCTATTGAAGTATATGCATTAAGATTTCCTAAACCACCAATTTCAATCAAAACTCTTTCTTTAAGAATTATGATTAAAGGAATTAGTAAAAAAACAGCATAAACTCTACTCTTTTTAGTAAGAATAAACAAAGAAAAAATAACTAGCACAATCCCTCCAATTGATTTCGTTAAGAAAACTAAAATTACCAAAATATAAAAGTGAGTTTTTTTATTTATTTTTAACATTATAATTGCTAATACAGCTAAGTAAATTCCAGCAAAACTTGGTTCTGAAAATGTTAAAGTTAATCTATTATCATAAGGTTCAGTTAAAAAATTACGAAATGAATAGATTGGGGAAGCAATATACTGTCTAGAAATTAACTCAAAAACAGCAAGTAAATAGATAATCCAAATAAATTTGAAATTATTTTTAACCTTAAATATTGAAAAAAGCTTAATCCAAAAAATAATTAAAATTAGAGCACCTATACTTTTTAAATCTCCAACAGAAAGACAGTGAAAAAATAGCAAAGAAATTAAAATTAATTCTTTTTTATCATATTTAAATAATTTTAAAGAAAATATTGCTACTAAATATATGAGTTGAAACCTAACCCCTAGAATTTCAAATCCAAAGTTTTCAAAAGCTCCTAATTCTAACATGAAGTTATTGCATTTAAAAAAATTGCCTCATTATCTAATTTATCAATGCATGTTTTTTTGTTTCTAATTAGAAGTTCATCTAAAACGTCACTTAATTGATTCTTTTCGACTGTTACTCCAAGATTATAGCTGTCACTTCTATAGCCAATAAACCCACCTTTAAATGTCACTAGTGGTATATTTAAGCTAATAGCAGTTTCGACAATAGCACTTGATTGATCTTTATTTGTGTATGGTGCTAAAATACCACAACAATTAGCAAGCATTTGTTGTAAAATTTCTAAATCATATTTATGATGTATGATAGAACTCTCTGGGGATTTTATATATGTTTTGTCAAAATCATTAATTGTATCATCCAGATTACCAATAAAAACAATATTTCCATTTTTTATTGATTTTGAAGCTTTTATAATGTCTGAAGTTCCTTTTCTTATACTTAAAGCTCCATAATGCAGTAAAAAAGGAGGTTCATCATTATTAATATTCAAAGTATACTTCTGCAATTCAGGGACAACTTTAATATATTTAGGAATTTTAAAATATCTAGCATATTCAGAATTAAGTACATATATATTTACTTTTTTTAATCTCATCATAAAAAAAATACAAGGCAGAATAAGAGATGTAACTTTATTACTCGTCTTGTAACGATATATTAATCCTGCAGAAAAACCACGAATGAATAAAGAAAAAATAATATGTTCATTTAAATCTAGAAAAAAAATTTTTTTGTATTTTAAAAGTCTTTGAATAAAATATTTTTGTTTATTAATTAATTTAAATGGTATTTTTAATCTAATTAAATCTTCAGGAACAACATTCTTACTTAAAATAATTATTTGATCAAATTTTCCTGTAGAGAACATTGAAATGGCATAATCTATGAAGTGACCTTTAAAATGAGGGATTACTAGATTCAAACTAACTTAAAAATTTTTTAATAATATTATTAGAACTAGAAAATTCAGATATGGCATCTGAAATTTCATTTTTATCAATTTTTTCCCAATTAATTCTTCTGGCATCTATCATTTCATTTTCATTAAATCTATTTTTTATTTTTTTTATTGGATTTCCACCCCAAATTTCATAAGGAGGAATATTTTTTCTAACTACAGAACCCGATGCTATGATTGCCCCATCTCCTATTGAAACTCCTCCTAAAATTATTGCATTTTGCCCTATCCAAACAAAATTTCCTATATGAATCTGAAAATCTTGTTCTATTAATTCTTGGAAATCAAATTGCTTATTCGATTTCCAGGGTAAATGATGACCTTTGGAATAAAATGATGGATGATTAACTAAAAAGCCGACAGGATGAGTACCTATCGCAGTTGTAACAAAAGAACCAATACTGCAGTACTTACCTATTTTAGAAGATACAATATAGGAACTTCTACCTATATAACTTAAATCACCTAACTCAGAATTCTTAAGATAAGCTTTTGGTGCAATCAAATTATTTCCCATTAATTTAGAATTAATAATAGTTGATGAAATTGAAATATTATTAGATCCAAAGAATTTAGAAAAAAGATTATTAATTAATGATTTTATCATTTATCTAATTTTTTTTGCAGGGTTACCTGCCCACACCTCATTAGGTGGAATACTTTTAGTGACAACACTTCCTGCACCTATAATTGATTTTTCTCCTATTCTTACTCCAGGTAAAATGATTGAACCATATCCAATAAAAACACCTTCTTCAATAAAAATTTCTTCTTTTTTAGGTTTATCATTTCCAAAGACTCGGTCTGTATAATCCATATTATGAAAATATGTGTCCCAAATCTTACAATTTGCGCCAATCATCACATTATCATTTATTGTTACTTTATCTGAACAAACTATAGTTGAGTTACTAAGACCAACATTATTTCCAATTATAAGAGACGCAAATTCTCTTACTATAATAGCAGACTTTGTTTCAGCGCTTATTCGATTACACCTCGAACCCGAATTTATTTTAATATTATCACCAATTACCATATCCCCTTTATTTCTAATATAAATAAAACCACATAAATGACCTATACTTCCGATTTTTACTTTTTGCCTAAAACAAGAAAACTGAAATATCTTTTTTGAAATGAAATGATATAATATTGATAACATATTTTTATACTTTTTTAATAAGATGTTTTAATATAATTCTTATATAAAGTAGTTTTGGAAATCTAAACATTAAGACTATAATTTCTTTCTTTGATAATAAAGAAAATAAATAGAGTATTAAACCGCTACTAATCCTAGCATTTAATATTTCTCTATAATTATCAAATAATCTTTTTCTATCATATATACTTAATGAATTATCATCAGATTCATAAGATAAAATAGTCTTGTTACAGAACGTTGATTTTAACCCAATTAAAGAGTCAAAAAAAAGTAAATCTTCATATAAATTAACATTATTGTTAAACATAGGACTCTTTTTTCTTTTTATAAATACAGACCCTATTCTTGGTAAGACACCTAAATTATAACATTTTGATAAACTAAATAAAAAATCTTTTTTATTTTTTACATTTTTTTTATGAAAAGCTTCATTATTAAATAAAAAATCACAAATTATTATATCAAATTTATATTTATTTAAGCTATTTCTTATTTCTAAAAATTCATTTTTTATAATGCAATCATCTCCATCAATATGAAATACCCACTTTTTCGTTGCATTACTTAGTCCTTGATTCCTTGCATTAGAAACTCCACCATTTTTTAATTTAACTACTCTATAGTTTGAAATCTTTTCTTTTAAATAATTTTCTACTAACATTAAACTATTGTCAGTTGATCCATCATCAATAAAAAGTAGTTCATCTTCTAAATTAATTACGTTAATTATACTAGACAAAGTGGTTAATATTGTCTTTTCTTTATTATAATTTGTTACAATGAATGAAACCATTCTAAATTATTTATTTTAAGATCTAATGCTCTATTATTATTATCAAAATTTAAAACATCAACGAGAACTAAAGTATAGTTCAAGTTTAGTATTTTAGATATTAACCAAAAATGCCATTTGACTTCATTCTCAGGCATTAACTCAATAACTTTAACACCTTCTTTAGCGAACACAAGGTTTGACAGGGCAGCGCCATGTATAGCTACAATTACTTCAGCATCGTTGAATAGAGTGATTTGTTCTTCAATTGTAAATTCCTCTAAATAAACTGTTGTAAAACCTTTGTCCTTTAATATCTCTTCTAAAGGTCCACTATCTATTAAATAGCGTAGTCCTTTGTTTTTTCTTAAAATTAAAATTTTTTTTGGAAACTTTTTTTCGGACTTTAACTTGACGAGCTCGGACCTACACCAATCAATTTCTTTTATTGATGGGTAATAACTACTTTTTTCAGTAATAGGGTTGGTGCCAATAAGACGAATAAACTTATCTCTGTTTTCAACATTAAAAGGTATGTCAATTTCACTATTTTTTTTTATATAAGGTAAATAGTCTAATAGCCAATGGAAATATCCGCCTCTACAATATTTAATTTTATTTGTATTATAATTTTGATCATGTTTGTAATCTTTTAGAAATGAAAATAAATAAAAAATAGGATTTACAGATCGATAAATTACTTGTAGCTGTTTATCTTTAGATCTAATTATCTTAAACACTGATTTAGATACAATAATGTGAAAATAAATATTAGCAAAAACTATATATCTCTTATGTTTAATGTAACGGAAACTACTATTTAAACTATAATTATGATTTACATTCCTCATTTATTAACTGATTTAGTTTACTTGTAATGATATCTGTAAAATCTTCACTAACAACAGTACCATAAAAATTATTATAGGGTACATTTATTAAACGACCACTTATGTTTTCCAAATACTTTTCAAAAGAAATATTAGTTGAATATTTGTTCTTAGAAAGATTATTAAGCCACTCATCAATAGATAGATTATTTTTATATCCAGATATAAAATCTGGTTTACCCAATGCATAGGCCGGTTTACCTAAAATATTTGCTTCTAGAAGAGCTGTTCCACTGACACCAATAACCCCCACTGATTTATGAATTAGGTTTTTAGAATTAAATTTAGAACCTAATAAGTAAACCCTTGGTAATTTTTTAATCCTATTGTAATCTGATATTTCTCTTAGACCGATCATTTCAGGGTTTTCCTTTATAACAATATTGATTCCCTTTGGGAGCCTACTAATAAGTGCTTCCAATTCACTTATCTCAAAATATGGGTGTCCATATGTTAGTGTTGAACTCTCAGGCAATACATGAAGCGGCATTAAAATAAATTTTTCTGGAATATGATCTTCAAAAATATTTTTAAAAAATATTTTTAACCTATTTCTAAATATTTTAGTTGGAAATCCCAAAAATTTATAAAAAAACTTACCACTAAAAGTGGTATAAATTAATCTCCATTTTCCAGAAAGAATATCTTTAAAATCTTTTAGCATAAAAATTAGATTAATTTTTATAAATCTAAAATATTCTGAGAATATCTTCTTTAAACTATAATCAACTGAATTTAACCTTAGACTTGGTGCGCTATATAAAGAATTCTCTATTCCTTTAACGTATTCCTGAGAAGATAAATAAAGCCTTTTATAATTGTCCTCATCATAAAAAAAATTTTGTTTACCAAGACCAAATGAACTATGCCAATAGGAAGTTGATTCAATTCTTGTTGGTAAAAGTGTGTAAAATTTAGAATTAAATTCTTTTGAAAAATGAAATAATATATTTTTTATTAAATAATTATTACCCACAGTAACCATATCAATACCAGAATAAATACTTTTAAGATATAACAAAACTTCATATAACCAGGAGACCGAATCTAACTCATCTATTTCATAATAGTTTTTCCTTGCATGATGACACTCAAAAAGAATGTGGTCTGTTAGTAATAAGTTAACAATACTTGTATTAACTAAATTCTCACATTCAGTATAATAGTATTGCTTATCATTACGACTATTTTTCTGGCTAAGCCATTTCGAATAAACACCTCTCAAATCAAACACATCGTAACTTGATTTTATATCTATGTAAGAATCATGATTTCTGTAAATTGACCATTCATCTGCAAACAAGAATAAACATTTATATTTTCCTAATTTTGAAATCTTATCAGCAATATTTTTAAGTACTACACCGTCATTCTCATATACTACAAATAGTAACTCCTTTATCATTTTTTAATAATTTAATTTGTGCATTACATTTATTCAAAGCGTTAGGATTGTGAGAGACCATTACAACACACATTTCCTTTGATGATTTTATGATTAAATCTAATATATCTATTTCGGTTTTCTCATCAAGACCTGAGGTTGGCTCATCCAACAATAATAAATCTACATCTCTATATAATTCTCTTGCTAAAGCTAAACGTTGTAACTGACCTCCACTTAAATTGAGATTTAAAGAATTTAGATTTTCTAACAATCCTTTTTTACTATTAAATCGTTGACTTAGCCCTACTTTTTCGATTAAAAAATTTATGCGTTCATGATTTGGTTTACAATCATCTAAAACTAAATTTTCCAAGACTGTTCCATTAATTATGACAGGATTTTGAGATAAATAACCAACTTTAAAATTTACATCAATATTCCATTTCGAATTTGTAAAAACTGAAATTGGAGCCATTGATCCTGATAATAATTTTAATAACGTTGATTTACCAATACCTGAGACACCTTCCACTCCATAAAGAACACCTTTTTCTAATAAAAGATCACTTAAAACTAATTTAAAATCAGTATTTTGATAAGTATACTCTGAATTAATTTTACAACTATCCCAATCTTTAATTTTTGAATGAGGTTTGAAGTTGTTTTTCTTAAAATCTTCTAAAGTTTCATCGATAATAACTAAAGACATAGAACTTGACGCAAAAACATTATTATTCATAACAAACTCAGAGACATAAGTGAGTGAACGAAATAAAATAATAATCACCAATACCTCAGTGACAGAATTATGAACAGCAACATAAGAATTTATATACAAAGAGATAAATAATGATAACACTATTATTATATCTTTAGTCGATATTATTAGTGCGTTTAATTTCCCGATTCTGATTCTCCCATTAAAATAAATATTAAGTTCTTTATCTAATTTACCAAACTGATAATTGGATTTCCCACTTATTTTCCAATAATAATAGTTATTTATATAATCTGCAAACACTTGCTGATATCCCGAAGATGAATCAGAAATTGCTTTGGATAACTTATAACTCACATTCATTACTAATTTATATAGGCTAAATAAACTTAGAGATGTAGCTATAAAAATAAGAGTAAAAATTATATTTAAATACAATGAAACTAAAAATAAAATAATTGCAGAAAACAAAGCGATTGACAATTGTAAAAAAGATTGGATTAATTGAGTAACTCTTTCTACATCGTGAGTAATTAAAGAGTTCATTTTTCCTGCAGTATACTTAACAAGTAGATCCATTTTCAAGTTAATATAATCTTTTGTCAAAGTCAAAATAAGGGCCTTTCTAACGTTTTCAATGAATGAATATTTAAAATACTCAACAGTGTAACGGAAAGCAAACCTTAATAAAAGCGCTAATAATAAATAACTAATTAAATAATTTAATGAATAGTTTAAACCTAAGTTTTCAAACACTTTCAAAAAACCAGATTGATCAATTCCTGAAAATATAAATATTATAGGAAGTAATGTAGCTGCCATAATTGTTTCTAAAATAGAAGCAATAACAGATAACATTACAATTAAATAATATCTATTTATACTTGTGTATTTAAAAATTATTTTGATAATTTTTATCATTTTATATAATCTAAAAAATTCCTATGTTCTTGTTTATTCAGTTCCTCTTTAGATATTGCTTTAAACCAATTGTAAGTAATATTTATACCTTTAGCTCTAGATATTACTGGGTTCCAGTTTAACTCTTTATTAGCAACTGAAATATTAGGTTTCCTTTGCATTGGATCATTTATCGGTAGAGATTTATAAATGATTTTTTGTTTTGTTCCAGTTAGTTTAATAATTTCTTCTGCAAAGTCTTTAATTGATATTTCATTTGGATTCCCTATGTTTACAGGTTTAGCATAATCACTCATAAGTAACAGATAAATACCTTCGATTAAATCATCAACATAACAAAAAGACCGTGTTTGTGATCCATCACCAAAAATGGTTAAATCCTCTCCACGTAGAGCTTGACCTATAAAAGCTGGTATAACTCGACCATCATTCAACCTCATTCTTGGTCCATAGGTATTAAATATTCTAATTATTCGAGTTTCTAGTTTATGGTATGTATGATAAGCCATAGTCATTGACTCCATAAATCTTTTTGCTTCATCATATACACCTCTGGGGCCAATGGTATTTACATTACCATAATAATCCTCAGTTTGTGGATGCACTAAGGGATCACCATATATTTCTGAAGTAGATGCTACTAATATACGTGACTTTTTCTTCAATGCTAACCCGAGTAAGTTATGTGTCCCTATAGAACTAACCTTAAGAGTTTGTATAGGCACCTTTAAATAGTCAATTGGAGATGCCGGGGATGCAAAATGCAAAATATAATCTAGCTCTCCTTCAATTTTAATGTGATCACAAACATCGTGCTCGTGAAATTTAAAATTTTTGTTACTCTTTAAGTGTTTCAGGTTTTTAAGATCTCCAGTAATTAAGTTATCCATTCCGATAACTTGAAACCCCTCTTGTAAAAACCGATCACAAAGGTGTGAACCTAGAAATCCAGCTGCACCAGTAATTAAAACTCTTTTCATTTTTTTGTTTTTGTTATTATACTAACTAAGTTTATCAAAAGTTAACGGCTCTCCCATTTTTAAATTTAGTTTAAAATTCCTTCCTATTATTTCGGATAAATATTTAGGATGCATTCCAAATCCAGGACGAATACTCCTAACATTTTCATTAGTAATTTTCTCACCTGCTTTAACGTCCTTTACTATAAATAAAGACCTAGAAAACTGTCTACTTTTCTTTTTCTTTTCTGTCATTTTATAATCTACCACCCCCATCATTTCTTCTGCTTTTCTAACGGCATTAACCATTTCAGTAAATTCTTTCTCGTCCAGTGAAAAATGAGCGTCTGGACCTCCGATAGATTTATCTAAAATAAAATGTTTCTCTATTACTGTTGCTCCTAAAACTGTTGCAACAACTGGTCCTTCAATTCCCATGGTATGATCGGACAATCCTGCCTTTACCCCAAACCTTTCTTTAATGTCAGGAATAGTCAACAAATTTGCATCTGTAGGGTCTGCAGGGTACGCGGAAGTACATTTTAATATCGTTATATCATTATTTCCAACTTTTTTACACGCCTCAATTGCTAATTCTATATCTGCAATTTCTGCAATCCCTGTTGATATAATCATAGGTTTACCTTTACTTGCAGCGTACTCTATCAGTGGAGTATCTGTAATTTCAAAAGAAGCAATTTTATAAATTGATGAATTTAATTCTTCAAGTAAGTCTACAGCACTATTATCAAAAGGAGAAGAAAAACAAATCAGTCCTTCTTCTTTTGCTAAATCGTAAATATCCTTATGCCATTCCCAAGGAGTATAGGCTCTTTTATATAGATCAAAAAGATATTCTC
>Ga0307488_10002186_pt1 | contig 16540 bp, 28 predicted proteins | sample SB02metaG_FD_202248 | JGI IMG/M metagenome (GOLD analysis project Ga0307488, IMG submission 202248) | Sea-ice brine microbial communities from Beaufort Sea near Barrow, Alaska, United States - SB 0.2 | ecosystem: Environmental > Aquatic > Marine > Coastal | place: USA: Alaska | collected... | reverse complement strand
TACACTCGTCCACTACTCAGCTCAACGTCAGCACTTTTTGTGGGATACGTTGGGTACCTTCAGTAGATGGATGGGTCATGACTCGTCACAAACTGGACACAAAACGGCTCATTGACCAACACGGCTTAGGTTGAGCTGAGAAGCGGAGGGGTATAAGCCCCTGAGCGCAGGCAGGTGCGGCTGGACAACCGCAAGTCGCCGGCCGCCCGGGCGCTCGAGGACCCGTACCAAACCGCGGCGCTGCTGTCCATGCGCGGCGTCAACACTGTGGTGCTGCCCACGTTTGCGGGCTCGACGGAGGGCAACGCGGATGTGCTGCGCGCGGTTCTTGGCGCCAACGCCAACGCCGGGAAGAACACCGAGGGCGGCACGGATGTGTCCACGGCGGTGTGGATGGCGGGTGCGCCCAAGCCGGTGGTCGAGGCGGCAGAGGGGGAGGGCGGGGAGGGAGCGGTGGCGGCGGAACCTGGACCACCCAACCCGCCGTTCTCGCAGTTCAACTTCGTGGTGTACGGCGTGCCATCCGTCAAACTCGTTTAGACTTCAGACAATAGAAATACATCATTCGAAACAATCTCCATGATTACATTAACCTGCAGACCCGCTTCGCTCGCTCGCAAACGACATGTATGAAAAATGATGCCAGGGCAGGTATTATTAAAGAATGATGCCGGCGCGGGTGCCAACGACCTATTACTCATCACATTCATCCTAATATACTGTACATAGACGAGAAGCAACAGCACGTTCAAGATTTATCCCATAAACCCTGAACCCTAAAAACCAAAAGGGAATAGCAACAGCACGTTCAAGGTTTATCCTATAAACCCTAAACCCTAAAACCAAAGAAACTCGCGGCATACTTTTTACTTGTAGAGGCGCTCGGCGAGGACGTCCATGACCGCGCCGAAGTCCTCCTTGACCTGCACGGGGGGGTTGGCGTACTTGCCCGCGATGCCCTCGATTCAGGGACTCATACTCGTCCACTTTTCAGCTCAACCTCAGCCGTTTTGGTCGGTGAGCCGTGTTGTGTCCAGTTTGTGACGAGTTATGTCCAATATATCTGCTGAAGGTCTCCAACGTATGCCACAAAAAGTGCTTACGTTGGGCTGAGCAGTGGACGAGTGTAAGGTCCTGCCTCGATCTCGCCCGCGTGGTACGCCACCTTGCTCTGCGCGAACTTGAGGCCGTGCGCCGTGCTGATCACCACCACGCGGCAGGGGCTGACACTCGTTCACTTTCAGCTCAACGTGAGCGCTTTTGTGGTATAGGGGGTGCGTTGAGGGGTTGATTGAGGGGTATTTCGGGGGTATAAGGGGGTGCTAGAGGGTGTTTGGGGTGTATTCTTGTGATAGACACGGCTTAGGTTGAGCTGAGAAGTGGACGAGTGTAAGCCCCTGCCACGCGGTCGCTGGGCGCGATGGTCTGGTTCTCGCGCAGCTTCTTGAGCGCCGCCAGCGCGACCCCCGTGTGCGGGCAGTTGAACATGCCCGTCAAGCAGGGTCTGTCACTCGTCTACTTCTCAGCTCAACCTAAGCCGTTTTGGTCGGTGAGCCATTTTGTGTCCAGTTTGTGACGAGTTATGACCCATCTGTCTACTGAAGGCACCCAACGTATCCCACAACAAGTGCTCACGTTGATCTGAGAAGTGGACGAATGTCAGTCCCTGCCGTCAGGTCTGCCTGCGCCGCCGCGTCCATCAGCTCCTCCTCCGTCGCCTCCTCCACGATGCCGTTGGTCTCCTTCAGCGCAAAGATGGCGCGGTCGATGCTCACGGGGTCGCCAATCTGAATCGCCGACGCGAACGACTGCTCCGCCTTGATCGCCTCGAAGTCCTCGAAGTTGTTCTTGTAGCAGCGGTACAGCGGGTTGGCGTTGTGCGCCTGCGCCACCACCATGTGGCAGGGGCTTACACTCGTTCGCGTTAGAGCTCAACTTGAGCAACTCCAGGACGCATTCATGAGTTAAGTTGGGTGATACGGTGGACAGAAGAGCTCAAGCTGAGCTGAAATGGGAACGAGTGTAAGCCCCTGCCATGCGCGGCAGCTTGTCAACCAGCCCAAGCTCCTTGCACATGGAGAACCCCTTGTAGAAGGCGTACACGTTGCCCAGGTTCCCGCCGGGGATGATCACGTAGTCCGGCACCTGCCAGTCGAACTGCTGCAGGATCTCGATGGCAGCGGTCTTCTGGCCCTCCAGGCGCAGCGAGTTGAGGGAGTTGGCGAGGTAGATGGGGAGCTCGGCGGTCACCTCGCGGATGAGGCGCATGCAGCCGTCGAAGTCGGTGTCGATGGAGAGGACGAGGGAGCCGTTGGCGATGGGCTGCACCAGCTGCGCGAGCGAGATCTTGTCGGCGGGGAGGAACACGATGGAGGGGATGCCCGCCGCGGCCGCGTAGGCTGACAGCGCCGCGCTGGTGTCCCCCGTGGACGCGCAGCCCACCGCGGCGAGCGGCTTGCCCTGCTTGCGCATGCGGTTGACCTGGCTCACCAGCGCCGTCATCCCCAGGTCCTTGAAGGAGCCAGTGTGGCTGTTGCCGCACTGCTTCACCCACAGGTCGCTCATCCCCAGGCACTCCCGCCCGTACCGCTCCGCCCAGAACAGGTTGGAGTTCCCCTCGAACATCGACACGATGTCCTCGTCAGAGATACCCTGCGCGCGCGGGGGGTTGGGTGGAGTGGGTTTTAGAATGATCGGAATCGAAAGGCAGCGGCTACAATACATAAAAGTTTGCGGCGTTATACCCGCACGTGGGAGGGAGACGAGACGACCGGCACACAAGGGGCAACGCACCGGCAGCACCCACTCCTTCTTGCTCCACACACCGGAGCCGTAGGGCCAGACCGTCTTGCCGACGCGCGAGTCGAACAGGTTCTTCCAGTACTCCGGCGGGTAGATGGCGAGCGCCTCCATGTCGTGCTGCACGTCCAGGAGCCCGCCGTTCTGGCTCCGGTAGATGACCTCGTCCAGCGAGTACTCCTCCTTCTTGCCGGAGCCGTCGTTGTTGCGGAATGGCACGAACTTCGCGGAGAACAGCCCGCTCTTCTCAAGGGGAGCTGCGGGAGGAACCCGAGCAGGGGAGGCGCGCGGGCGGCGTCAGCAAACGACGCGAGGGTGAACGGCGGGTAGTGAATCGAGGATGAGCAATTCCAGTGGAGAGGCTGATGACGCGGACGGGCAGGGTTAGTTTGGTTCGAGGCGATCATACGGGGCCACGCACCACGCTTGGATGCCTGCTCACGGATGTTGCCCGCGCCCATGATGTTGTTCGACGCGGTCACGCCCATGGCCACCTTGCGCGTCTGGACGCGGCGGCCGGCGGCGGGCACGCGCTGGGCAGTGGACGCCTTGGAGCCCAGGGCGCGGGCACTCAGAGGCGTGGCCGTCATAGAGACCATAGGGGCTAGGGCAGCCATCTGAATCGACTGAACCGAATCGCAAGGACGAGCCGCGGGGGATGGAGCCGGTGCTGGGAACAGCACGCGCGGCGACAATGCCTTGGGGACTGCGTCACCTTCGGCACGACGCGAGCAAGTGGTGGCAGAGGCAGACGCCGCGCCGTAATACTCGGTGTTCGCCCTAATTTCTCAATCCCGAGATGCAGATAACGCGTTTGTGACGGTGACGGTCGGCCAGTCGGCTGTCCGACCTGCCCAGAAGTTCCGAAACCCTGGCCTCGCCCATCCATATCCACGACACTCGGCGCACGGCAACCCTAGCGGCGGCTAGCTTACACTGTGAGCGCGGCGGCATTCGAAGGACGACACAACACCCACCGACGTTCCGATCTCGACGGCACTGCTCCGTTCGTCGATTGTTTTCACGACTGCGCGTCACAGGTTGCTTTGCTGTGGCCAATCGGAAATAAGATTACAATGCTCCGTTCCATGCTGCGTGTTGCCAAGAGGGCTGCCGCGTGCGAGGTCATACTCGTACCCAAGGCAGCGTCCCCGTTCGCGCGGTCCCTGGGCCGCACCCTGCACTCCGCTCCCCACGCCACCGGCCGGCGGTCAGCCGCTGATCTGCTGCGCGCGGCGAGGCTCCCGCGGCAGACGGCGTCGTTCGCGTGCTCGGGCCTGCGCTCGTTCAGCGCGGAGAAGGGGAAGGTCGTTGATCGCGGAGACGTAGATGAGGTTGCCGCCGAGGGTGCCGCCGCCGCCGCAGCCACGGACGAGGACGCGACCGCCGCCGCCGCCGAGGCGGGCGGGGCCGACGAGGAGGGGGGCGAGACCCCGGAGGTGGAGGCGCTGCGCGCGGAGGTGGCGGAGCAGGCGGCGCTGGCGGAGGAGTTCAAGGATAAGCTGATGCGCACGCTGGCGGACATGGAGAACCTGCGCGAGCGCACGACGCGCCAGGCCGAGGCGGGGCCGTACCCTCCACACTCCACTCTCGTCCCCGTCGCGGCTCAACCACATTTGTTTGTAACTTCACTGGAACCGCAACCGCCCGTTTGTTCCCCGTGAACACCTGCGATGGCTCGAGTTGAGCTGCAAAGGGAAAAAGTTTACGGCCCTGCGCGGAGTCTGCTCAGAAGTTCGCCATCCAGGGCTTCTGCAAGGTGGGGCCAGAGACGAACACCGCTCACCGCATTATTCGCCGCACTGTATGAAACCCTCGCTGATCAAGTCACTCGTTACACACCATATGACAAAGTGCATCAAAGTGTTACGAGCAAAGCACCGTTCCGAGCTGAGCCTGTGATTGGTTCATGCTTTGCTTTGCTGTGCGTTGCTTTTCTTTGCTCGTAACACTTTGACGCACTTTGTCATACCATGACGCATCTCTCGCATCGTTCACCTGGCCCGAGCGCGAGGACATGGTAGAGGTGGCGGATAACCTGGGGCGCGCCGCGGGGTCGGTGGAGGCGGAGGAGACCGACCCGGAAAAGGTAGGGCGGTGTAGGCTGACCCCTGGTCGCCCCGAGGATGACCCCAGGTTGACCCGAGGTTGACCCGAGGCTGAATCCGGGTTGACTGCGCTTGGTTTCCGCGCTCGAATCTTAAATATGATCAACCGCTTCAAAACTTTGCTTTCCATTTCAACTTGCGCCGCTACAGCCAGGTGGCGAAGAATCTCAAGTCGCTGCACGAGGGCGTGCTGATGGTGGAGAAACAGCTGGTACGGCCTTGCAGGTATTGCTCGCCTCGTCATCGACACGTATACGGACCCTCGTGTATGAAGTTGTATGGTATCCTGTGACGTGGTGAGCAACATCTGCGAAGGTACTACCAACAGGTGTCGGCGTTCGGCAAGCACGGCGTGGTGAAGTACGACCCCATGGGCGACGAGTTCAACCCCGACCTGCACATGGGGCTCTTCAACATCCCGGATGCCGACAAGCCGGCCGGCACCGTCGCCGTCGTCACCAAGGTGGGCCGCTGCAGTTGCTCCCCAGGTTGACCCAGGTTTCGCGCTTGCTTTCGGCGCTTGATGCTAAAATATGCTGAACCGCTTACGACCTTTGCTTTCCATGTCAACTTGCGCCGCTACAAAGAGGTCGGGTACACGCTGCACGACAGGGTAATCCGCGCGGCCGAAGTCGGGGTCTATCAGAGCCCGGCATAGTCAATCCTTTCTAGTAGAGTCTACGAGTAGCGCTTCGTAATACGATGTGAATACAAGTACTCTTAGAGCTCTGTAAAAGTGATCACAGAAGATGCTGCCTCTCGACGAGGAGCGCAGCGCGGTGCGGCGCGCGTGTGAACCGTTCGCAATCTTTGCATCCGTTCACGACTTTGGCATCTGTGCCACATGACCTCGATGTGCTCAATTTTAACGGGCGATAGCTCTACCTGAGATACCAGCAATTTCGTTTTTTCATATTAAACTTCGTTTCGTGGTCTAAAGCAAAGATTTGCTGCGAAACGGTAACGATACCACACATCCGCGCCGCTCGACGAGGAGCGCTAAGCGCCCTTCGTCAGACTAAATATTTCCCTGCTAAGTGTTACTCACCTTAGGGCGTCAATCGGAGCCCGGTCATGCCTATACCGGTGAGACCGTTTGAGTACTCAAGCTCCTCGGACGCGCACCGCTTGGCCGCGCGGCTCACGTCCGTGTCCGGGTCGTCCCGCAGCTCTCCAACCGCGCGCCGCAGCTCCGGGATGGCTGCGAACCCGCGGTGCGCCTGGAACACCGCCAGTACCTTGCTGTAGTGGCGCAACTTGAAATTGGAAGCAAAAATTGAAGGTGACTCATCATATTTTAGCTTCAGGCGCCGAAACCAAGCGTGGTCAAGCCGGGGTCAACCTGGGGTCAAACCGGGATCAACCTGGGGTCAACCTGGGATCAACCTGGGGCTGAGCCGGGGTCAACCTGGGGTCAAGCCAGGGTCAAGCCGGGGTCAACCTGGGCTGAACCTGCACCGCCGCACCTTGGCCAGCTCGCAGCGCACGTTGGGCACGTGGTCGTCAACCATCATGAGCAGCAGCGGCAGCAGCTCGTCCACCACGCCGCGGTCCACCACGCCCACGAAGGCACCGCAGATCTGCACGTACGCCTGCCGGTCCACCCACCGCGGGTTCGTCGCCATCAGCTTCATCTCCGCCAGCACGCCGCCTGGTTGAAGCGGCGCAAACGGAATTTGAAAGCACAACTTGAGCGGTTTATCACTTTAGTTGCAAATGCTGAAACCAGGCGATTTCAACACGGGTTTAAACTGAATTTAACCCGCACAGCCATACCTAATGTGCCGGACAGCCAGCTCGACGCGGCGCCCTTCACGGTGTTCTGCAGCGCAGTGCTCACGGCCTCCACGCTCGCCGTGCTGTAGCGGCGCAAGCTCAAATTGAAAGCAAACGTTGGAAGCAATTTATGATATCTAAGTTTCAAGCGCTGAAACCATAGGCTCTTTCAACACGGGGTTTGATGCTGTCAACCTGCACTGCCCTACCGTGCGCACCGCGGACGCTGGATCTTTCAACAAGCGCAGGAGCAGCGGAAGTAGCGATTGTTCGTTTGCGTGCGCAGGCAGGATGCCGGACAGCGCGCTGAGCTGCTCCGACAGCGCGGCCCGCAGCCAGGGGCGTACACTCGTTCCCAATTCAGCTCAACTTGAGCCCTTCTGTCCACTGTATGACCCGACTTAGCTCATGAACGTGTCCTGGAGTTGCTCAAGTTGAGCTCTAACGTGAACGAGTGTAAGCCCCTGCCCGCAGCCTCCAGTTGCCGATCATGTCGCCGTCGGCCGCGCCGATGGCCGGTAGTAGGTGCAGGTGCGGCAGGCGCGCGGCGGGGGTCAGCTCCCGCATGAACGCCGCCAGGTGGCTCACCACGCTGTAGCGGCGCAACTTGAATTTGAAAGCAGAAATTGAAAGCAGTACATCACAGTCTAGTTTCAAGCGCTTAGTTCCAGGCGGTTTCAAATTGGGTTTGATAGGGTCAGCCTGCACCGCCCTACCACGCCAATGCTCACCTCGTCCGTGTCGCCCAGCATCTCCTCAAACACCGGCAACAAATCCACCTCGCTCAAATCCTCACCCAAAATTTTCGCCATCTCGTGCAGCGAGAACGCCAGAGTGCGCCGCACCCGCCACTGCATGCTGCCCGCCAGTATACCATACGCCCCTTTGATCTCACCCCACCTCCCCCGCCCGATTGTCACCGCCACGCCCGGGAAGTTGAACGCACACGTGAGCTGCAGTGGCCCGCTGCTGCTCTCCGCCATACTATAGCGGCGCAAGTCGAGATTGAAAGCAAAATTGAAGCAAAAATGTCAGCAATTTATGATATGTTAGTTCTAAGCACATAGCTCCAGGCGCTTTTAACATGGGTTTCATCGGGTCAACCTGCACCGCCGTGCCATGCTCACGAAGTGGTCTACTAACGCCTCGGAGGTGTGGTCCCGCCCCAGCTCCGCGATGAGCGGCCCCAACTTCTCCAGCGCCGCTATTCGGACCTGGAAGCTCACGTCGCTCACCAGCGGGTCGAATATTTCCCCGGCCAGCTCCACAAAGACCTCCCGCGAGTAGGGGCTGGCGGATATTGCTCGCCATGTCATCCAGCGCACGTTAAACCCTCGGATCCTGAGTTGTAATGCACCCTTTTAGCCCTCGTATTACCCTTTGAACCCTCGTATCCTGAGTTAAAAGGCACCCTATGACGTGGCGGGCGCCATCTGCCCGGCCCTACCCGCGACATGGCTTTGGACAGCGCCACCAGCTCGTCGGCGCACGCCTTCCGCACGGCCCACACCGGGTCACGCAGCAGTGCGAAGAACACGGGCAGCACCGTCTCCTCCGCCACCGACGTCTCCAACACCTCGGCCACCAGGATGTAGCGGCGTAAGTTGAAATTGAAAGCAAACTTTGAAAGCAATGTATCATATCATAGTTTCAAGCGCTGAAACCACAGGCGCTTTCAACACGGGCTTTGAGACTGTCAACCTGCACCGCCCTACCAGCACCAGCGAGTGGATGGTGACCTCCCGCACGTGGTACGCGCTGTCTTGCGCTAGTTTCTCCAGCAGCGGCGTCAGGTCGTTCTTGGCCGCGGTCGGCCACAGCACGGACGCCAGCGAGCCCACGATCTTCGCCCCGCTCACGCGGATCTCCTCCTCCTCCCCTGTCGCTAGGTTGGCAATCTGCGTCATGACCAGCTCGTGCCCCTCTTGCGTGTCCTCCAGCAGGCTCGCTACTGTTGCTACCGCCGCCTCCGCCGCCGTGACGACGGCATCCACGTCGTCCTCCACTAGTAGGAACGCGACGGATAGCAGCCCCGAGGCGATGTCCTCCTCCTGCCGCGACCGCGTCTCCCGCACCGCCTCCGCCATGACGCACAGCTGCTCCGCCACCATCTGCCGCACCTCGCTGTCGTCGTCCTGCGCCAGATCTTCAACCAGGTCCAGCGGGAACGCCTCGTCGCAGGGGCTTACACTCGTCCACTTCTCAGCTCAACTTGAGCCGTGTCTGACACAAGAAAGCACCCTACACACCCTAAACACCCCCTGACAAACCCCTTAACACGGGCTGCACAACCCCTACGCGCACCCCCTATCACCTACAAAGCGCTCAACTTGAGCTGAAAAGTGGACGAGTGTAAGCCCCTGCCTCGTCGCCCTCCACCATCGCCGCCTTGCACACGGCCCCCAGGGTGCGCACGTGGAACAGGCGCTGAACGCTCACGGTGCAGCTGCGGCAGTACTGCGCCGTCAGTTCCAGCTCCGTCAGCCCCTCCGCCGCGTACTCGTCTGCGTCATGCTCCTGCTTCGCGTGGTACGTCTCCGTCGCGAACTCCATCACCCCTCCGGGATCCGCCATCGCGCCTCACAACACCCCGGGAGCGTGCGCTCTCCTCAAGCACACGCCTTCGCCGCAGGCGGGTAGGCGCCCCCGCTGCCGGCGTGCGCCAAAGTCGCGCGGGTCTCCACACCCCGGTCGGCGTCGGATGCCGGGTGATATCTCGCGGAGCCACAGGCCGTCGTATCTCGCGGAGCCACAGGCCGTCGCGGCGGCTCGCTTGGAGCGCCGCAGGCACCACCAATCCACCGAATATACGCCTACCGGGCCCTTCAAGCGTTGGAAAAAGATGCCCTCTCCATCCGGACTGGGCTGTCTCTCCGGAGGGGATGTGGTTTGCAACAACTCGCTGGCTGATTGGGAGTGGGGTGTGGCGAGCGCGTGTTGGCTCGGCCGTACGGCACACCGTGTGGCACAGGCGCGGCGCCGCGTTATTGCAGGCGAGTGATAACGTCGGTTTAGAGAATGTCGGTTTTGGCCGTTATTTTGCCTGGCCAAAACGTGGCGAAACTGATGATCGTTCCAGCCAATCAAAATCCTCGGTCAACATGAATGGAATGGGAATTAGGAAACCCTAATAACCACTATGTACGCACTAAATCCGAAACCCTAAGCCCCCCACGTGCTCGCACAACGTGCCGAACGTTTCTGGTTTGAGTCGTGACTGGAAGGCGAGTGGGCCGTGAGTAATTACCGTCGGCGCTAGGCTTGACGAAGACCTGCGCGATACGGCGAGTCATTCGAGCGTCACCGCACTACCGGGAGCGCTGAGCGTCCTACGTGGGCGGGAGGCGTGCGTCGCCCGCTGAGCGCTCTTCGTGGCTCCACGATTGGAGACAATTGAAAAGCAGATAATCGTGTGTGTTTCAGGAATCTGCGAGCGCGATGGGGGTCCCCGCTGCTGCTTTCCAGGTGAGTGTGAATGCGATGCCCTGGTATGCGATTCCCTGGTCTACGCTGTCGGCGCGGCGCATGAACGCCGGACTCTGCGTGTGGATTTACCCGTATTCCGATACAGTTTCGGGGCGCCGTGGGCACCACCGCACCCCAAAACAGGTGGAAACGAAATGCAACAAAAATGTAGCGAAAATGCCGCGCGCAGGCACCAGAGTTGCGGCGCACCCCGAACCCGCGAGCCCGGCAGCACCCTGTCAGACGAGCGCGACATCGCAATGTCGTGGCGTGCGCGACTCCCGAGGCCGTCACTGACCGACCTCCTCCTCGGCCATCTCCGAATTGCAGGATGGACCTGACTCGCCCGCGCCCCTCACGCCGCGCAAATCCGACTCAGCCTCGCGGTCACGGCGCATCCAGGAGCTGGAGGAGAAGGTACGGCCAGGCAGTTATTACCCGCCACGTCATCACACGCATTTTGACCCCTCGTCTCTTGAGCTACAGGCATCATATGACTCGGCGAGCATTGTCTGCCAGGCCCTGTCATCCAAAGCAGTTTGAACCATTATGACATCCTATGACGTGGCGAGCATCAATATCTGCCTGGCCGTGGGAGTAGGCGCTGGTGGTGCGGAGCAAGCGGCAATACGAGCAGCTGGAGGAGAAAGTGCGCGCGCGGCAGGCGCTAGAGAACGAGCTGCTGGACGCCGAGCGCCGCTTCCGCGACGAGAAGCGCGTCCGCAAGGAAGCCGAGGACGGCTCCAGCAAGGCGACGAAGCGCCTGACCGAGGCGACCAGCGGGAGACTCAAGGTGGAGGAAGCTGTGGGCGACTTGCTCCGCGCGGAGGAGGAGATTAAGGAAGGGGAGGCGAGCATCACCGAACTTCGGGTGACGATGCAGTCGCTGGGCACGGAGCTGGAGCGGTCCAAGGTAGGTCGGTGCAGGTTGACCCTATGAAACTCAAGTTGAAACCGCCGGGACTAAGTGCTTGAAACTAAATTATGATGACCCGCTTTCAACTTCTGCTTTCAAATTCAACTTGCGCCGCTACACCAAGGCGGCGGCACGGGAGGCGTCGCACGAGCTGGCACAGCTGGACGAGGAGCCCAGCCAGGCGGCGCGTGCCCTGGAGGCGGCGCGGGTGGAGGCGGCGACCCGCATGGACGAGCAGCTGCAATCGCTGGGGTTGCAGGCAGGGTCTTCCACTTGCTCCCATTTTCGCTCATCTTGAGCTGTCTTTCTCCCCCGCATTGCCATATAACTCATCTTAATTCATGAATGTGTCGCGAAGGTGGTCAAGTTGAGCTCTAATGTGGACGAGTGTCAGCCCCTGGCAGCAGGTGGCGCGGCTCAACGAGCAGGTGCTCGCCAGCGACGCGGACGCCCAGTCCGACGCGGCGGTCATCTCCTCGCTGGTGCACGACGGCACCGAAGTCATCAGCTCGGGGCTCGGGGAGGTGGAGCACCGCAAGCGCGAGCTGCGCGGCATCGATGACAAGTTCATGAAACTGCTCAAGTCGCTGGAGCTCACCCAGGACGCCAGCTATCACCTGCGTGCCAGCCTGGACAACACATCGTAGGGACTGATGGTTAGTGCTCGCCACGTCACAGGATGCCATTTTACTCAAGAAACGAAGGCTGAAAATGCGTTTTATAACGTGGCAAGCACTATCCATCAGTCCCTACCAGCGGGAAGACTCTGCACGAGGCGCAGGAGGCAAGAGCTTACACTCGTCCACCTCTGAGCTCAACCTGAGCCGTTCTTGTCACTGAAACCAACTGAAACCACCCAGCGTGTCCCACATAAAGTGCATATGTTGAGCCGGAAAGTGGACGAGTGTAAGCCCCTGGCAGGAGGGCGACAAGCGCGAGAACAAGTACATGCACAAGCGGCTGACGCACCCGTACCTGAGGGAGGAGCTGTACCGTGACGGGACTCCGATGATAATGAAGAAGTCGTCCGTCTCGAAACTGCCTCCGCTGGCGACCGCCAAACCGGCGTGGACTGAGCGTGCGGAGATGGAGGTTCCCGTGCAGATCGTTGTGGATATGGATCAGGGCGCGGCACTTGGGCAGTCCGCGATGTCTCTTGAGGCCGAGGCTTCGATGAGCGCAGCGCTGGAGGATGCCCTCAGCACGATAGTTCTGACTGACCCGCTCGAGAATGATCTTCCTGACCCGCTCGAGATGCAGCCTCCTGACGCGACGCCGACGGACACAGTGGCCTCCTGGTGGCCTCCCGACACGACGCCAGCGGGCACGGTGGCCGAGGCGATGGCGGCGCCGCCCGGGCCCACGGAAGGGGAGATCATCGTGTCCGCGTCCATCAAGCTCCTCAACGACATGAAGGACCAGCAAGCCGCCAACGCCGCCCGCTTCAACACCCAAGCTGACCGATACTCGCATTCTCTGCAAACGCTCGACCAGGAACTCGAGGAACACCAGAAGCATCTGGCTGATGCCGAGAAGGGCAAGGAAAACTTCGGTGCCTGGGCAGAGGACTCGAACGCACCGGGCGACGGAGGCGACGTGTTCCGCGGGGGAAAGCCCAAGGTAGGACGGTGCAGGTTGACCCCAGGTTGGACCCGTGTTGACCCCCGGTTGACCGCGCCTGGTGTCAGCGCTTGAAGCTGAAAGACGAGAAACTACTTTCAAACCGTGCTTTCAAATTCAACTTGCGGCACTCAACCAAGGCGCACGTGCAGGGCAAGTCGGTGCAGGAACTGTTCCACTATTTCGACCAGGATGGCAATGGCTTCGTCAGCAAGGCAGGGGGGGTATTGAGAACATGCTGTCGACCGACGTTTAATATCCTGCTCCTCCTCCGCGCGTCTGTATGAGCATGCACCCTGAAGGTATGGCATGTTCCGATCTCGGTCGAGTGCAATTTCTCAATGACCCTTCTACCAGGGCGAGCTTGTCTGCATTCTGAACGATGTCGGGGTGCTGGGCGGGCTGAGCCCGGACGAGGCCGCCACGGCGGTGGACTTCGCGTGGAATCAGGCGGACGACAACGGTGACGGTGGCATCAGCCATAAGGAGTTTGCAGCGTTCATCGCCTCCCTCGGTAGGGCGGTGCACGTTGACCCCAGGTTGACCCCGGTATGACCGCGCCTGGCGCCTGATTTCGGCAATTGAAGCTAAAACATGATGAACCGCCTTCACTTCAAACTTTGCTTACAATTTTAACTTGCGCCGCTACATCTCGGCACGGTCAAGCCGCGTCCATCGAAACCCACCAACATCCCTGACGAGTTCCACAACGGGCCGGACGATCTGGTGTGGCAGGTGTACCTGCAGCACTGCTCCAAGATGCACCCGCAGGAGATGAGCTCGGTAGGGCGGTGCAGGTTGAAACCTGTTCAACCCCGTGTTGAAAGTGCCTGGATTTAGCGCTTCAAACTAAAATATGATGAACTGCTTTCAAAATTTGCCTTCAATTTCAAGATTCGCCGCTACAGCTGGGCGCAGTTCCTCCGCGCGCTGCGCGCCGCCGGCCTCATCGACGTCAAGTGCACGGCCACTGCTGCCAGCATCGTCTTCGCTAGGTAGGGCGGTGCTGCCGACCCCGGGTTGACTCCAGGCTGATCCCAGACTGACCCCGGGTTGACTCCAGGTTGACCCCAGGTCGACCCCAGGTTGACCCCGATTGACTCCAGGTTGAACCCAGGTTGACCCAAGATTGACCCCGGGTTGACCCCAGGTTGACCGTGCTTGGCTTCAGAGGTTGAACCCTAAATATGATGAACCGCTTTCAAACTTCGCTTTCAATTTCAACTTGCGCCGCTACACCCAGGTCGCGGAAGGAGCTGGGGAAGCGGATACAGTTCCCCGACTTCTTGCGGGCACTGGCCCACCTGGCGACGGTGCGCGGGAGCCACTTCGTGGACGTCGCCAGTGCGTTCGTCGACAAGGCGGTTCTGCAGAGTGATGCTGCCGGGAATCCGATTGAGGCAGCAGAGCCAGCGGCCATTTGGGGGGACGGGGGTCGGGGGGATGGTGGCGAAAGTGCGAGCCGGGATGTGGACGGGGCTTCCTCCCCACGGACCGTGAACGGGGCTACCTCCCCACGGACCGTGGACGGGGCTTCCTCCCCAGGATTCCGCGAGAGGGTCAACGCAATGAAGAAGATTGCGCGCGTCAACGCCGCCGCCCAGCAGATGATCGAAGAGGTAGGGACCGAGGCACAGATACAGCATGCTCACCACGTCATCCGCCTCATTACATATTTTCGTTTGTTGCATTACATGTTAGCTAATCACGTGGCGTGCATGGTTTTCTGTACCCTCGGAACAGGTGGCCACGTCGCCCGTGCCGAAGACACTGCTGAGTGCGACGGGAAAGCGGATGTCCATCCGCGAACTGTACAACTGCTACGACGGAGACGGAAACGGCAGCATCGATCGGTACGAGCTCCGGCGGTTCATCATGGATCTGGAGCTGGTGCAGGGCCTGAGCGACGAGGAGGCTGCGACGGTGATTGATTCGTATTGTGACCGGGCCGACGTCAATGGCGACGGGGACATCAGCTTCGCCGAGTTTGCCAAGCTGCACAGTGAGCTCAAGGTAGGGGCTGATGGATAGTGCTCGCCACGTCACAGGATGAGGTTTAACTCAATAAGCAAGGGTTCAACATGCGTTTGAGACCGTGGCGAGCACTATCCTTCAGTCTCTAGCTCAAGGGCATCAAATGGGAGGGCGGTGTCGATGTCGCAGTTCCCAAGCACTTCCTGAACCCCAAGAAGAACCCCGAGCTCATGGGGCTCTTTATGGAGCACTGCTCGTTCGGTAAAGACAAACACAAAGACATGGACGGGCCGGCGTTTGCCAGAATGATGAAAAACTCTGATGTGGTTGACGGGGTCAACCTTTCTTCGACCGGGGTGGACATCATCTTCGCGAAGGTGAAGGTGAAAGGCAAGAGGAGGATCGGGTATCAGGAGTTTCTGAGCGGCGTGGCGGCCGTCTGCGGAGCGCTGGGCCTGACGTTCAAGGAGGTGGCGGCGAGGCTCGTGGAGGCTGGCGCTCCGAAGAAACATGTGGCGGCGGGGGCCTCGCCGGGGGGCGCGGCGGGGGGCGCGGCGGGGGGTGCGGCTGGGGGTGCGGCGGTGGGGGTCAGAGGGGTCAAGGCGATGAAAATGGCCGCGTACATCAGCTCCGCAACCAAGGAACTTATCGAAGAGGTAGGGACCGGTACAGAACGCTCACTGCGTTTTTATCCACCTCATTGAAATCCTCGACATATTGAGTTGCAGTCGTCTGACAGTAACAGTTAATGTCATCCTTTCACGTGGCGAGCAGTATTCACCTGTCTATCCCCTACCGACAGTTGGCCAACACGCCCGTACCCAAGACGCTGGTGAACGCGGGCGGCAAGCGGATGTCCATCCGCGAGCTCTTCAACTTCTATGACGACGACTACAGCGGCGGTCTGGACAAGCTGGAGCTCCGCAAGTTCATCATCGACCTGGAGATGGTGAAGGGCCTGAGCAAGGCAGGGAGGTGCACGTTGACCCCGATGAAAGCCGTTTTGGAAGCGCCTGCGCCTGGATTCAGCGCTTGAAACGCATTTACGATAAACCGCTTTAAAGTTTTGCTTTCAATTTCAACTTGCGCCGCTACAGCAAGGAGGAGGCTGCGACGGTGATTGACACGTACTTTGACCGGGCCGACGCCAACGGCGATGGGGACGTCAACTTCGCCGAGTTCGCCAAGCTGTACAGTGAGCTCAAGGTGGGGTCTGAGGTGGTGCAAGTTGAAAGCGTTTGAAAGCCGTGTTGACCGCGCCTGGTTTCAGCGTTTTGAAATCGGAATACGATGGGCAGTCTTTCAATCAAGTCTTGCTTTCAATTTCAACTTGCGCCAATACATCCAGGGCATTAAGTGGGAAGGCGGGCTCACTGTCGCTGTTCCCAAGCGCTTCTTGGACCGCAATAAGAACACGAAGTTCAAGGAGCTGTTCGTGGATCACTGCTCGTTCGGTAAAGGGAAGGTCATCGAGGACATGGACGGGACGGCGTTTGCGCGGATGATGAAAAACACCAACGTGATGGACGGGGTGAAGCTATCCTCGACCGAGGTAGGGAGGTGCAGGTTGACCCCAGATTGACCAAGTTGACTGCGCTTGGTTTCATCGCTTGATGCGACGCTGAAATATAATGAAAGGCTCTCAAAATTTGCTTTCAATCTCAACTTGCGCCGCTACACCGAGGTGGACATCACTTTCGCGAAGGTGGCGAGGGTGAAGGGCGAGCGGCGGATCGGCTACGAGGAGTTCTTGAGCGGCCTGGCGGCGCTGTGCGGGACGCTGGGCATGACGTTCGAGGAGGTGGCGGCGAAGCTGACCGAGGCCGGCGCGGCTGTCCCGGGAGTTGGTGAAGCCCCAGGGGGGGGACTCCCTGGGCGGGGG
>Ga0307488_10002185_pt1 | contig 16546 bp, 16 predicted proteins | sample SB02metaG_FD_202248 | JGI IMG/M metagenome (GOLD analysis project Ga0307488, IMG submission 202248) | Sea-ice brine microbial communities from Beaufort Sea near Barrow, Alaska, United States - SB 0.2 | ecosystem: Environmental > Aquatic > Marine > Coastal | place: USA: Alaska | collected... | reverse complement strand
GTAAATAATTGATTTAGTAGAAAATTGAAATCTAATATCTATTCTGTCTGCATAATTGCCTTGAACTCTTAAAGCGAAATAATCGCCTTCGCCTTGTTTTACAAAAATTGATGAAGTGTATTCTAATTGACTTGCAGATTTCGTTAAAACACTATTTATATAGCTTACTCCAGAACTGTTTGTTGCTCTTTTTACCTTATCAGCGTTTAACCCCCCACTTGGAGATGTTGTGTTGTCTGCTGTTACTGCAATACCTACTTTGCTCCATTCTGTTCGTTGAAACTCTTGACTGTAAACTTGTAAATTAGTCCTCTCAGCTTCTAAAAGTAAATTAGGGCAAGCACTATTTAAATAGTCAAGTCTTGGAGTGTCATCTGTCAACTCTTCAATAAGACCATCTTTATTTAGTCTTGTTGATTTTCCAACACCAGAGCCTCTGTCAAAAGTAAAGTCCCCACTACCGTCACTAGGTAGTACCGAGTACACGTTTCCAGTGTTATATCCGCTTGGTATTAGTGCTAGTATTGGTTTGCTCATTATTTATCTTTTTTAAATACTCCTTTAGTTTAATTACGTTTACCTCTTTTGGTTTGTATATGTTTACGTTCTTCTTATTCATTATACGAACCATCCTCCTGTGTAATTTACATCTTTGTCAGGGTACATATCTTCATTAGCGTTATTTGTGTACTCAGGAAATAAATTAGAATAATTACAAATGTAATCTAAAAACCTCTTAGTATAAAACTCAGCAGTGTCTCTTGTTCTTTGCACAAGGTACTCCATCTCCTCCTTTGTAGCTGTATCAGAGTTTTCTCCTCTGTGCTTAAATAAACCACCGTTGTTCACTTGAAACATACTGTAAGGTATGTAAGTGGCTTGCGTGTACCAAATAAGCATTGGCTTTACATACTCATCTAATAGCAGCTTGTAATTAACGTTTACGTCTTCATTAATAGTTTCTTCAATTATCAAAGATTGTATCTTTTTGTATAGACTACCACCTAAGTAATTCTGAATATGTATATCTTGTGCAATCTCAATATATTGCACAATTTTATCGCTGTCAACATTACCGTCAACAATAGACTTTTTCTTTAAATCTCCGACACTTATAAATAAAGCTTTTAATGCCATAACTATTCTTTTATAGGTTTTTGGTTCACTTCTTCTCCTAAGTCCTCTGAGAGTTCGCTGTGTGCCTTACAGGGCATATACCAAGTCTTTCCGTCCTCTATATGCTCGTGATATCCTTCGCAACCTTGTTCTAATGCCTTAGCTTCTGCTTGTGCTATTGTTTCATAGGCTTTCTTCCCATCTATCTCTCTTAAATTCTGACTTAGCTTCTCTCCTGTCTCTTCTTCTCTTTTTACTTTTGTAGATATATTCTCTAACTCAGTAAATTCAATAGGCTGTAAAGTAACAAAGTATAATTCTAAATCTATTCCGTTAAACTCAAGTATCTCATCTAAGCAAGAAATGATTTCTTCCTGAAATGGTCTGATAACTATATTGTCCATAAGAATAGAAGCTGTTCTAAGTTCCTCTGCGTTGTTACCAAATCCTGTATTATCTTTAATACCTAAAAGTATTGGAGATACAATTCCATGCCCTAACATTATTTTTTCTCTTGCTTCATCAGACATAAACTGATATTGTGCGTGTGCATCTGGCAAGTGTATTGGCTCTAAATCAGCCTTAGTTTCTTGTGACTCGTTAAATGCAATAATAAACTTACCTGCATTTGAACTGCCACTGAACTTGTCGTATATCTTATTCTCAATCATAGACTGAGTTTCCTCTGGAGGAACACCGTTGTTAAAGTTAATCAATAAAGATGGCTGTAAACCATTCTTTATGTTGTTTATGTGGTAATTTGATACCTCTTGCTCTAAGTCACAGTATTGTAAGCATCCATTATAATCAACAGGTGCATAGTAATAGAAGCCACTTCTATAAGGCTTTATAACGTATATCTCATTGTTTTGACCCTTAGTTCCATTCTTGAATGTAGGAATTCTTTTAGGTCTGTCAGAAGGCTTTATATTAGCCCAGTTTGGGTGATAGTAGTAAGCGTCTACCCCTCCTTTTTTATTTGCTTTCTCAGCTCTCAAAGTTTCCATAGGAAAATGAGATACCTTAAGTATTCTTGTTTTTCTTTTGTTGTAAGATACCTGTATAGCAGCTTGACCTAACATCTTGTAGTCATGTACCACTCTTTTAATCTGCTTCTTGTTAAGTAGCTTCTTCATCTCCAAATACATCTCAGGCTTGTCTATACGGTCAAGAGCTTCCAGCCCTCTTCCGTATATCATATCAATAATACCGTTGATACATCTTGAGTTTGTAGGAGAGCCTAGATAGTTGTCTATAAGGTTCTGGAAGTAGTCGTTACTTTCGCCATAAGATACCCAATCCCTGTTGTATTCTTCTTTTACAACTGGGGTTTGATATGCTGCTAAATTTACTACTCTTATGTGTTTATTATTTTCCATTATATTAATGTATATTCATTTTTTAGGTAATATAATCAGATGCATTAATCCATTGTCTATCTGATATAAGTCCAGTAACTCTATCGAACTCTATTAAAAGCCAAGGTTGTTCTTGAAATAATTCAGCGTTTAATCCAGTTTTTTTAGCACAAGAAAAAGCAGTGAAAGTGTATCTAGCATATTGGTTAGCATCCTGTTCATAGATAGATTGTCCGTCTTTAGAAACTAATGTTTTGTGAAACACTCTTGTTATGTTTAGTGGTTCTTTTGCTCGATAAATCTTATCTCCAACATCTCCTATAATATTACTAGTCATCTCGAAAGCTCTTCTGAAGTTACCTCTACCGTAAGTTTGTGTGCTTATTGCAAACCTAGAAGAAGTATACTCACCAAACGAACCACTATCTCCTTCAAAAAACACTGCGTCTTCTAATGCAATTTGACCTTCTAACCAAGTTCTATAATCACTCAACCTTGAACCTGCTGATGGAGGGGTCGAAGTTCCCTCTGTGTATATCTTATACATTTCAACCGTCTTAACGTAGTCCACCGAATCTACTGCTTCAACGTGAGTTACAATCCCATCGGTACACCTGACTAAAACCCAAACATTTGATGAGTTTTTAGATACAAAATGATACCTATCTAAATCGTTTATATCCGCATAAGAATCTACATAGCTGTCTGTAATAGAAGTTCCCTGTGCATCTGAGTATACACTCATTCCAACAGTCCAATCAGATACCGAGTCTTCTTTGTAGACTTGACTGTGAAAAATGGAATTGTCTCGTCCATTTTCTTCTCTTGTTTGCAAGTATGATACTAAATCACTAAATTTTTCATCTCTACCATTTCTAAAATGATAATATTTGCGTGCTGAAGAAGCAGGAAAGCCCATCAATCTTTCTAAAGCATTTACAAGATTTGGGTTTCTTCCGTCTAAACTGCTTGGGTGGTATCCGTATGTATTACCTTCGTTTGTGTTAAAGTCATACGAAAAGACATTAACAACCTCTAAGCTATAAGGTGTACTGTTGAAAACTCCGTATTCGGCTGAACGAACCTTAAAATCTCCGCTAGTCTCTTCTACAGCCTGATGAAAAATATAACTAGGTCTATTAAATATTTGCCCTCTACCACTATTGTTAGAGTCGTAATCAACAGAATATTCATTTATGTCTGACAATGGTGTCGAATCAAAGTCAAGAAGTGTCTCATCTGTATCAGGAGTGACAAAAGTTTGACTTTGTACCGTTGGCGTTGTAGTTTCAGAACCACTTCCAGAACCACTTCCAGAACCACTTCCAGAGCCACCTCCGCCTTCGTAAACATTTACAACAGAGCTTTCGTCTGTAGAAGCGTTGTACTCGCTTCCATAAATAATATATGTATCCAAAGAAGACGCTTGAACGTAGTCTCCAGAAGAACCCATTGTTTGATTAAATCTAACAACATCTCTATATAAAGGAACGTTGGATGAATCAAAAAAGAAAACAGATAAACTAGTGAATTCATCTATAGCTTCTATAAAAGCTATATCTTCACCTCCAATGGTTATTGTTGCGGTTTCGTTTTGAGTAAAAGTAAAACCACTAATCATCTCAATAGATACTTTTGTCTCTTGATTTATCACAACACATCTAGTAGCTGTGGATTCCCTCCCAGTTACTTTGAGTGTTATTGTAGGTAGATTACTTATATCTGCTATTGTCATAGTATTATAACAACAAACGGTGCTTTTCATTTTATTTAATAAAAAAGGGGCTTATGTTAAACATAGCCCCTTTAATATTAAAGATGTTACTTTTTATGGATTGTAAACAAGAGTACTTATATCAAACTTTAATCCAGAACCAACAATCGCTGGGTCAACAAATAAAGCTGGAGAAATTTCTTTCCCTTCAATAGTAATGTTGTAACCGTTAAGGTCTCCCATTGCTCCACCAGTAGATGTGCTTACTGCTGCTTCAGCTCCGTTTTGAGCCCCAATCAATCTGAATTTACCATTATAGTCTTCAGTTAATATGTGTGGTCTTCCGTAAGAAAGCTCTTTAAATGCTAATTGAGTAACAGCATCTTGCTTTTTTAAGGTAATGTTTACTGTTTGAGTCCAAAAAGAAGTTCCGTTGTCTCTTGAGTTCTCATTAGTTTCTTCCATCGTATTGTTCTCTCCTCTTAGTTCAAACTTAAAAAGAACTAAAGGAGTAGTAAGGTCAGTTATCGTTTCAGTAGCATCTAAATTAGCTAGAATGTCTGGGTATAATCCATCTACATAATTAGCTATGTAGATAGCTCTTAATCCACCAACGCTTTCTTTACAAGCTTCAGACCTTCCTGTTGTAATATCACAAGGCATATTTTTATATTTTATTAGTTAAACAAAAAAAGGGATGAGATAGATGCCCACCCCCTTTATTTTAAATTAAACAGTTATTAAGCTGTGTAGTATACAATCTCAGCTCCAAATCCGTACTGAATTCCTCCAGTGAAACGAGCAATTACACGAACATTTTGAGAACCATCAAGGTCAGCCATGTCTAAAACTTTAACTTGGTTTAAGTCAGATAATACACCTGTACCGAAGTATAAGTTAGAAGACTGAGCAGCTACCATTTTGTTGTCAGCAAGACCATTAGCCATAAAGATAGATACGCCATCGAAAGATAAAGCTCCGTTGTCATACCATTGTGTTCCTTTGTTGTCAGAACCAGCAGAACCTAATCCAGCAGCTCCAAATCCTCCTAATGCACGAACATAAGCCTTCATAACGTTTTTAGAAACGTATAGTTTTAGGTCTTCTTTTCCGTAGATTGCAGAAGGTACAGCGTCAATTACTTTGCCCATCTCATCAATTACATTACCAGAAGTGATTGCTTGCCCAGCTACATCAATTACAGATGCATCAGCAGCAAATAAAGTAGTGAATCCGTCAAACTGTCCAGCAGTTGCGTTAGTTCCACTCCAGATAGTAGTTTCCATTTCTTCAGCTACTTTAGAAGCAACGTGTGCTACTAAGTAATCAGCGAAAGATGGAGGTAAGCTATCGAAAGCTGAATACCCCATAGAAATTGCATCCCAGTCAGAACGAAAATCGTCCTTGCATAATTGCAGGTTAACCTGAAAAGTCTCAGGCGTTAAAACTCTTTCAGCAAGAGTTACTGAAGAACTGTCTGTGAAATCACAAGTGTCGTCAGCAATCAAAGTTCCTGTAGCCAATGATTTGATTACAGCTTTGAATTTTACGTTTGGTTTAACGCTTACACCACCATTTTCAATAGTGTTAGCAGATAATAATGCAGCAGAGATAAAACCTTGTAGTTTTTCTCCAGCATAAGTTGTAGTAATAGATGTTGTTGTTGCCATTTTTATTAAATAATTAATTATTAAACATTTTTGCGAATACTCTGTCTTTAGTTGTCATAGCTCTGTTACCACCGATAACAAATTTAGACTTAGTTTCAATACCTGATTCTGGTGAATGAGAGATTTCTTCTACAGGCTCTTCAGCACTTAATTCAGCAGGTACTTCTTTTTTGTACTCTTCTTCTTTTTTCATTAGACTTTCGATGATACTCATAAATTCTACTTTGAGTTTTTCTAAGTCTTGTTTAGATGCGTATTCCATAACAGGAGATTCATCCTCTGCTACTTCTTCCACAACTTCTTCGTCTTCTTCAGCTAATTCAGTAGTCTCTTCAACTACCTCTTCAACTACTTCTTCCTGAGACTCTAATTCAACGTTCTCTACTACATCCTCAGCAGATAACTCTTCTTTCACTTCCTCTATAGGAGTTTCAGTTACCACTTCTTCAGTAGAAAGTAAAACATCTTTTAGCTTCCCTAAAATTTCTGTTGCTTTCATAAATTAAACATTTTTTATATTAGTATAACAATTAAATTAACGTTTGTTTCATTTTTACTTACTCATCGCCCTCAGGCTCTGGTATTCCAGTAATATTCCCTATTCCTTGCTCCCAGTATTCTGGAGCTTTACAGTCCTTGCAGCAGCTTATGCAATATGTGTTTTTACATTTACAGTATTTCGCTTTCATATTATGAGTCTATTTTTTTTAGTTTACTAATAGCCCAGTTAACTCCAGCAGAACCACCCCAAGCATCCCACATAAGACCTCCACACCCTTCAGAGTAGGGAACGTCCTTATGTTGTTGGTGTCTTTTGAATGAAGCCATTCGTGCAATCGTAGAACGAGATAAAGACTCTCCAGAGGCTAATTGATTAGCTCTAGTCCATCCTACAGAAGTTCCACAAGAACTACCATTCTCCTTTTTCCATTTTAAAGCTCTTTTAGCATTGTTTCTAGCTCCCTGTGGATAATCACTATAGGTTTCTAGTTTAACGTCATTAGAAGCACTTAAAATCTCTTGTATTTCGTATATCTTAGCTAAGTCCTCTGCTGATAGTTCTTCTTCTACACTTTCCTTTGGTGCATTTGATTTCTTATCACTAAAGAACCCCTCTATACTAAAGCCTTTTACCTTTTCTGTTTTAACGAACTCCTCCCATACCTCATCGTTGTTTACTTTGACAGCTACCATCCAAGTACCTATAGGCATATTAAGATTGTATTTACGAGATTTGTCGTGTACTTCGTCTTCTATTATCCAAGATTCTACTACAGATAAACCGCCTAGCTCTACATCGTGTTCTAATGTTGAGTTGTTTTGTTTACCCCTTGATAGAAAAAGCTGTGAGGCTTTTCTTACAGTTTCCTCAGAGAAGTGTATGTAATACTCTTGCTCCTTGTTTCTTCTGTATATTTTCTTATTAGGTATTAAAGCTGCACCCATAAGGATACGCTTCTCGTTATCTACCTCAGCAAGTTTAACTTCTTGCGATTTAAGAGCAATAAAATCTTCTTCTATAGCTGGATTCTCCACGATTGATATGGCTTCTATGCCACCCCACTCGTTTTCTTCATCTATAAATAATTCAAATATATCTAAGTCTTCCATAATGTTATAACAATTTAATTTGTTTTTATTTCTAATCTCCTATTGTCGCACTTGACTGTATTACGTTGTCTAACTGTTGTTGAGATGTCATTTGAGAGCTTACAACATATGCTTGTATTGGCTGACTAAACTGACCTCCTATTCCTTCTGCTAATTGGTTAACTCCTGTAGAACCCACTAGGTTAAAGTCAAAACTTCTACCTCCACCGCCTTCGCCACCGCCACCGCCAGCAGCACCTCCAACACTTCCTTTAGAAGTAAGGCTTGTTGAAAGTATAGAAGCTATTGATATTCCAGCAGCAATCTTGTTTTTACCTATTCTAGCTGCTCCACCTGCTTTTATACCAGCAGCAGAAGCAATACCTGCATTACCAGCAGCTACAAGACCTGCTCCAGCAGGATTACCACCTGCCAGCATTATACCTCCCTTTACTAAAGCTGCTGTACCAGAAGCAGTTGCATCTCCAGCAGCTTTGCTTGTGTTTGCTAAAATACTTGCGTTAGCAGCCTGCGTGTCCACCACTATGTTTGCTATTGCAGCTCCTTTTTCCAAGACTAGGGCAGCAGTCGCTAGAGCTTCATTTTCTCCAGCTATGTTCTTCATTATGCCACCTAAACCAGCTACCCAAGATATGTATTCTTGATTTATGTTTCTTTTAGCGTCTATTTTATCTCTCTCTAGCTGAACTTCAAATTCCATCTGACCTATCATCCAAGCGTTTCTGTCTGATGCAACTAATTGTTCAATTTCAAGTAAAGAGTAACCTTGATTTTCAAGGTTTTCTCTTTTTAACTTTAAGTCAGATTCAAAGTTTTCTTTTTCTAATTCCCTCCTCTTCATAGAAGCCTCTTGCTGCCTCTCAAGGTCTTCAGCTCCTACAGAGTATTGAGGTTTATTTAATGCACCAGCCTCTGTTCCATCTGTCATTCCTAGAACAAGTCCTTCTTGGTTTTTAGCATCTTCAAGACGATTATTCATCATATCTCTTGTAAACTTTCTCATCAACTCTAATTGATAAGCTTGTCTTTTTGCGGTATGAAAAGTAATTAATGAAGTGAGTCCTTCTTGATACTCTTCTTCCGCTTGAGTTTCAGAAGCTCTAAAAGTGGCTTGAGCAGCAGCTTTATCCTCGTCTGTAGCCTTAGATTTCATGAAGTCAGCTAATCTTTGTCTTTGTTTCTCTATAAAAGAGTCTCTTCTTCTTTCTAAGTCTTCCTTGTCATATTTCTCTTGTATAAGAGCTTTTTGTTTTTCGTTTCTCTCAAGTGCTAATTCACTTCTTCTGTTATTGCTTATTATAAACTTCTCTAAATCCAGAGCTTGTTGCTTAAATATTCTACCTAAACCACCTCCATAACCTGATTTTTTGGGGTCGTTAAACAAATCTTTTACGTCAGGTATCAACTCAATTAACTTGTTAATTTCATTTTCAACATCACCTCTTTTCTTTGTTAATTCAGAAATGTTTTCAATAGACCTATTAAATGATGCCTCTGCTGTTACCGCTGCTTGTTCTACTCTGTTGTTTCTACTAACAGCTCCACTTGCTGCATCTTCATCTGCCCTTGCTCTAATCCTTTGTGCTTCAGCGTATTTTTTGACAGAAAGCTGATTAGCATCGCTTATCTCAAGACTTAGGGTTGCTATCTTGGCATATTGTTCTTCGACTAAAGTTTGTATAGCTTGAGCTTTTGCTAATCTCTTAAGTGCGTTTATTTTACTGTCTATTGCCTTTACGCTTTCGTCTGTCAATCTTCCGTTTTCATCTATTGCAAGATTAAGGTCTTTATATTCTTCATTAGCTCTCTTTACTGCTCTGCCTGCTTCATCCATGCTCATGCTACCTATTTCATTCGCTCTACGAAGTATTTGTAAGTTAGATGCAGCTTTAGAAGCGGATTCCGCTATGCTTTCGTTTGATTTAGATGCTTTTTCAGCAGTCATACTCCATCTCTCAAGTAAAGCAATACCTGTTTGTATAAGAAGAAGAACACCTAAAGGACCCATTAAAGTTTTCCCTATCTGACCTAAAGCAGCACCAAATCCTCCAGCAGATTTAGCTGTAAAAAGCAAGTTAGAAGCAAGTTGAGATAAGTTATTCGCAACACCTCTTATCCCATAGTTAGAATCCGATATAACTCTACCCATCTCTAAAACAGAAGAGCTGGCAGACCCAGAGGCTGCTGAAGCTCCTCCTATTTGTTTACCTAGCTTTTCAAAGTCGTCTCCAGCTACACGCACATTTCCACCTGCACTTATTTTAGAAACCTCAATATTAAGAGCTTTAGCTGCTTGTTGAGCTTGCCCAGCTTTTATTTTTACGTTCTCAAAATTCTTATCTAATGACTTTAGGGATATCTCTCCTGTCTTAGAATTTATTTTAATATCTATGTCTATTGTTTGCTTTGCCATTATTTGCGTTTTATTACGTTTTTAAATTCCTTCCAACTAGTAGGCGATTTGTATTTCCCTTTTGCTATTTTTATATCCTCATCATCAACATAGAAATCGTATGAGTTTAACATATCTATTAATTCTTTTAATCCAGTCATATTAGAAAGTTGTTACTGTTAGTTCGTTACTAAATTCAGATTCCACTCCATTTAAGTAGCTTGAAGATACCTTTATAGAGTAAGTGTTACCTGATAATAAACCAGATATTATAGGTGCGTTATTATCTACCGTACCATACAGAGAGTTGTCTATGTATATTTTATAAGAAGCCGTTTGATTACCTGCATTTTCATCAGCTATTTGTATTTGAATTGATGTGGTTGAAACACCGTAAACGTTAATTACTGGAGCATCTGGTCGTGCATTAGAGTAAATTGTGTCGTTAATTAACTCTAAATCAGCAGAACCAGTGTTTATGTTTAACTTTATCTTGTTTATATTGAACTTTCTGTTGTTTATTATTAAAGTGTCATTTGGCTCTAAGTTCAACACTACAGGAACAGGTAAATTAGCTTTTAACTTCAGGGTTCTTCCTTGAACGTCATATATTGAGCTTATGTATTTACTGTAGAAAGTAGAATACAAGCTCTGTTCATTACTGCCATTTTGACTCCATACATACCATTCATCTTCTTCATCTCCAAAGTTTATTGACTGACCCATTCCAACTAAAGAGTTAGACGGTCTTACATATGTATTAATAGGGCTATGAACCTGTTGACCTACTAAATCCCCATCTTTATCATATTCGCTTGAGTCAAATAAAAATGATGTGACTGTAGCTTGTGAAGCATTAATAAATGATATGTCTTGCCTTATAGGGTAAAATAAAATTGGTTTAGTCAATACTGGGTTTTCACTTTTATTTACAAGCCAACCCCAATTTGCATCTGTAATGTAAATTTCATTATCTTGGTCAGACATCCTTTCATACATAACCTTTTCAAACTTAGGTTTTATGTCGTATTTACCTCCGTCAAAGGCTAATGAAGAGTCTGATGGATTCTTAAACGTTTCATTTCCAAACTCATCATTTGTAAATTCATTTGATTTAATTAAAGCAAATGTAGATGGCTTTTCAAATTCAAAGTTTATCTCAGAGTATAAGTTATTTCTATTCACTTCTGTCTTATCAGTATGAACGTATTTAGTTATGTCTATCTCTTTTCCGTTCTGGAAGAAGCTGTCAACAGTTCTTACTCTTATTTGACCTGAAAACTCATTTTGAGCGTTGTCAGGAACAAAATAAGCAGTTAAGTTGAACATCTTAAACAATGAAGTTAAAAAGTCCATAATCTTCATTTTAGGCATCTGAGTGCTTAATGAAACACCGCCCCCTAAATCCTGTTGACTTCCATTATCTAAGCTGTAATTACCTGATTGAGTTAAGATTTGAGGGTTAGAAGTGTTAAAATCACCACCTCCTATATAAACGTAAAATTCTAACTTAACGTTTGTAATAGAATAACTAGATACACCTGCAAATGTACTTATCTCTATTATAGGGTCAATTATTGCTCTTTGTGTGTAATATCTTTGATTTATGATGAAAAACACCTCAAAATCTCTATGCGTACTTCCATCTATGTTTTCTTCAGAAAATATAGTTGCTTCATCTGCTCCAAGAGAATGATTTACCGTTTGAAGGGGGAACGCTCCAATACCAGCCCATTCATCTGTAACTTTTAAATTGTAATTACCAGTAGCTCCAGAGTTAGGAGTTACTCTAAATGATAGTTTAAATGCAGTCTGTCTTGGGTTTGTACCAACAATACTGTCTATTGATACTTGGTCGTTCGTAAGAACAAAAGAGTCTTGCCATGAATAAAAAGGTTCAGATAATGCTCTAGTTTCATCACCTGAATCAAATGTTAAATCACCTAGTTTAAAAGAGTCACTAGTAATTTCAAGTTGTTTTTCTATGCTACCACCCTCTCTGTGCAGAAGCATGAACAAATCGTAAAATGTAGCGTTTGTACTTGTAAAAAAGTCATTACTAAACTTTAAATCGTATTTTTGTTCTATAGACTTTATAATCCAATAAAGTCTTATTGCTGGCTTCAAGTCTTTATAGTAAATACCTTTTTTTGGATGGGTACTTGAGTGATTCCGTATATTTCTACTATCAACCCTGTCTTTTGGAGATGTACCGTTTCCACTATCATAAAAGTAATAGGACTCTGAGCTTATAAAAGGGAAGCAAAAATCAAAGTCACCAGCTACACTAGGTGCGACTAAACCACTTCCGTTGTAATCTTTACCATCCTTTAAAGACTCTTCAACGAATGAAGGTGAATATTCAAAGTTGAAGTTGTCTATCAAAGTACCACCTAAATCGTCTAATTCATCATCACCTATTATGTCCTTTAAGCTAACTGTCTTACCGTAAAAAACAACCTTGTAGCTATAAGGCATTCCGTTCTTTAAAGTAGAACCCATCAACGTTAGTTTACCTTCTCTGTAGTCTGAGCCACTAACCTTTATGGTTGCATCAACCTTTATTCTTGCATCAAAAGAGTCTAATAAGTCATAGTTATAGTAGTGTCTTAATATCTTATTGTTAGCCTTAGATGCTGGTATAGTAAAGTCTTGTGTATAATCAGTAAATACCTTACCTATATCCTTTATGTCCTTTATTGAGTTTGTTATGTTTATGTCCTCAAAGTCAAATAAATCTGCTTTCTGACCCTGTATGTATAATTCTACATTTCTACGCATTAGTTTATAGTGTTAATTTTGTCATAAGCAAAGTCGATACTCAATTCGTAGCTTATTAACTTATCCATTAAACTTGTTTTAAACTTCTTACTACTATCAGTTATATTTATGGGTAGAGTTTGATTTTTGTATTCAATCCAGCAGTCTTCACTTAAAAGAAGCTGTTTAAAGACCTCATTGTAGGACTCTGGGTAGAAGCCACTATTAATACTTAAAGATTCCTTACCGCCCTTAAAAAGGTTCTTATATTGATGGTCGCTTATGCTGTAGTTGTTAACAGACATCGTATTCCTTCTGAAGTCTTCTTTCGAGGTCTTCATTGACAAAGAACTAGCTTTGAAAAACCAAAGGTCTTGATAAGCTCCAAACTTATTTATAAAGGTTAATTTATAGGGTTGGTACTTACATTCACTAACGTTTTGAACGGTTACAACAGATACTCCGTCATCTCCATCTACATAAACCGTATCTACTTCAAATAACTCAAATTCACCCTCAAACTCAGATAAACAATCACTATGCTCGAAAATAGCACCATTGTACTGTAAGACTCTTTGCTGGAAGCTATCAATTCCGTTTATTCCGTTTGTAACGTACTCTATCTGATTTAAGTTAAAATTACTTGAAGATATTGATTTAGTGTATATCTGCTCACCTTTATTGAAAAAGGTCACCTGTTGAGTCCTAGATGTGTCTACAGGTATTATTAAAGGAGCGTCATCTAATTTCAATATTCTGTGGTTTGACTGAAGGTAAGAGTTGTTTAGTGTTGGATTTATACCTTCCTCAAAATATCCATACCCATAAAAAGCTTTAGTCGACTTGAACTCTGTTTCTGTCGAAACCGCATCATAATAACTCACAGTCTGAATGTCAACCCACATTGTGTTGGACTGATAGTCGCCATCAAAGTTGTTGTCTATGTAGTCCTTTACTAATTCAGAAATGTTAAATATAACCTCTGAGTTAGAGGCTAAACTAGTTAACTGGTAATCCCAATTAGCGTCTGACTGAAGCCAATTATTTTGTGTACCTCCATGTATCTTTAATTTAATTAAAGCTGATGTCAACGTTCCTAGTGATGCGTCCTGTTGTATTCTATACCAATGAGGGCTTCTTGCATTTATTTTCTGATAAGGTACAGCGACTCCATTGCTATCTACAGAAGATGTCGTAGTAACTGTGCCTGTCGTTGAGAAAGTAGCTGTAGTTATTGCTGTATTTAAAAACGTCACCGTAATGACATTAGAAGACTGAGCAAACAATACTCCTTCACCTAATTGTCTTCCGTAAGATATGTTGTCAGATATCAATGCATCTTTATAAACTATCGCTGTAGCTTCTCCAGCAGTACCTGTAGGTATAGGGTCTGACGTTTGATTAGAAAATCCTCTTAGCTTTTGAACACTAGCTATGTATGACTTACCTGTGTTAGTAGATATAGTCATTGTATCATTAACTACCGCTTCTCCTGTGAATGTTATTATAAGCCTTGTAAAACCCATTATTCTTGTTTCTTATTTATGTTGTTTATAATTTCCTGTATCTCAGCCTTGAATGCCTCTGATAATTCGTAGTCTATATTCTCCTCTATAGCGTAAAACGCTCTTTTAATCAAATCGCTTCCCTCCCAAGAGCTTCTATTTATGCTTTTAGCTATAGCGAAAGCCGATTTCTTATACGCTGTTTCACTAAGCGACCTAGACCCTTTAGGTTTCAATCCCTTAAACTTCATAGAGGTAATAATCCTAGACACCATTTGTGGCGAAGGATTTTTACTTGACGCTTTCTTACCTTCACTTATAGCTTCTAAGTACCTGTTAGCTGTTACCTTAACAACGTTTTTCATTGGCTTTGAGGATATACTTCTCACAAGGTCGTGCGAAGCAACCCTGTCCTCCTCTATTATTTTGTTCCTTAACTCTTGAACATAATAATTCCCTATTTTTACTAATGCTTTCGTTATTTTAGCATCTAAACTCATTCACATCCTGTGTTTAGGTCAGTAAATCCATTAGATGAAGTTGAACCTTCGTTCTTTTTTCTGACAACTACAGTTACTTCCCATCCAGCTAACTCATTCTCGAACCTATCTAAGAAAGGAACTGCTACAACACCCTCGTCTAATCGTGTGTAATTAGTGTCTAAGATATCCATTCTCATTAAAGCATTAGCCATCTCCGTCACAACAGTCAATTGTGTGTTAAGTATGTCCTGCATATTATTGTTCCCATAGTATTCATCGTCAGAAACTACATCAGCCTTTACAACGTCAACTACATCACAGCAAATGAGCCTAAGCTCAAACTCAAACGTACTCTCCATAATCCTAACTTGGTCGACAGTTATGTGTGATAAAGGAAAGTTCGTTAGCTTACCTAAGTCAACCTCCGTTATATCACCAAACGTAACCTTGTTAACGTAGCTAGAGTCGTTAAGTATGTTTTTTATTAAATCAATTAACTCGTAAAAACTCTGCATATTATTTCTTGTTATAAGCCTTTTTCATTAAGGCTGATTCTACTTTGTTCTTGTCTTTCTCGTACTCTAACATCATAAGGCATTTATGAATACTGGTTTCTGTAATTTCGTCAATCCTTCTAACATCTCCTTGAGCAAGCGTATGTATTGATTGATACCAACTCCACTTTCTTCCGAAATTAGCTTGGACACTTGAGGATTGTCCTTGTTCTTCATTATCTCCTCCTCCAAATAATCCAGCGTATAACTCTGTAATTTTGTTCCTAAACGATAAAAAAAAACCGTTGCTCCTAAAGCAACATCAAGTGGCATATCCCTCATGACACTGGAGTACCTAGAAGAACCTTCGTACTTGTCTATTAAGTAGTATTGCTTCTTCTTGTGACAAACAGGTCTAAACAACACCGCCATTGCCTTATGCATATCACCCCAGCCCTGTAAGTATTTATCTAAGTCAATAAACTCACCAAAACTAATCTCATCAAGCTTAGGTATGAAACCGAATTCAACACTAGTATCATCTCCATCGCTGTTCTTTCCGTTCATAGTGAACTTACTAATAAGTGGAGTCTCATTTTCAAATAAGCCTGTTATGTGATGAATAGTGCTTTCAAAAGAATGTAACGGCAAGTCCTTAACAAACTCTGGACTAAGACCACAGAATATCTGTAGTATCTTAATCTGTAAATATACCTCATCTTCCTTATCCCATCTGTCCAACACCTTCAAATAGTCCTGATACTGACCAAGAGTAATAGAACCTAAATCTAAAGGAATACTTAACTTATAATCTTTCATACTATTATAACAATATTCTATGAATATCATTTTATCATAAATAATATCTATAGTGTTTTATGTATCCATACCTTTTATCTATACTGCCTAAATGAAAATAGAGCTTTGTTGTTATAAGTGTATACCAGTTGCAAATCTGCCCAAGTTGCTAAACTTCTATAGTCATATAGTTGGTTCGGCTAAATCAAATCTCCTTAGAAATTGCACTACTTAATCCTTTGTTACTTTCGTCAGCACCCAAGTAGTATTCAAACTAACGAGTATCACACTAACCATTAGACTAGTAATCTAAATTTAAAATAACATATTCTATAGGGGGGTGCATATTAAACATTGAACTGTTTCCGAATATATTTCTGGAATGCATAAATCAATTTCAACCAAAAAGAGTTTATAGTATTTGAACTCCATCATATTAAACGATTGAAATCATTAGATTGGACTACACAACAAGCCAATCATTTGTTTTACGTCAATACGTCAATTCCAAGCCATAAGCCTGCAAATATGTCATGCTATTCTAAGCTGTTTTAAGGCTGTTTTAAGAAGGTTTTGCTGAATCTGATAGTTGAGGTTATAATAAAAGAGATAATGCTTGTTTTATAGCTTAAAAATTCGCTACAAT
>Ga0307488_10002182_pt1 | contig 16555 bp, 8 predicted proteins | sample SB02metaG_FD_202248 | JGI IMG/M metagenome (GOLD analysis project Ga0307488, IMG submission 202248) | Sea-ice brine microbial communities from Beaufort Sea near Barrow, Alaska, United States - SB 0.2 | ecosystem: Environmental > Aquatic > Marine > Coastal | place: USA: Alaska | collected 2017-05-06 | reverse complement strand
AGTTATAGAGTGCGATAATGTTTCATTAAATCCTGAAAATTCATTTGAAATTAACTATAAAGATTTAATAAAGTATTCGATAAGCCCACGTGTCGTAGGGGTATTTCACTCACATATAAATACTGATGAGAAATTTTCAAAAAAAGACATTAAAAATTCAGAGGAATTAATGTTACCTTTTTGGGTATATAGTATAAAGACGAAAAAACATAATGTATATATTCCTGAAAATTTAACTAATAAAAAAAATGTAAAAAACTTTTGTGAAAAAATAAATACTTCTAGGTGTAAACTTTAGTAAGGTTAAAGGTTATGATAAAGGTATTTTTACATGGACATATAGGTAAAACTTTTGGGAGAAAGTGGGAGTTTGATGCGGAAACACCAATAGAAGTATTTAAAGGTATAGATGCTAACGTAGATGGTTTTATTAAATACTTAGCTCAAAAAGATAAAGAAGGTATAAAGTATAGGATATTTTTTGATGAAAAACCTTTGAAAGGCAAAGAGCTTGAAGTCAGTATTTCGAAGAAGAAAAAAATGCATGTGTTTCCTGTTGTTGCTGGTTCTGACACTAAAAATGCCCAACAATACAGAGAATATGGATCATATGGAATTCTTGGAGGGCTTGGACTCAGCTTCTTTGGAGGATGGTTATCAACATTTGATAATTGGTTTGCTAAGGGGCTTGGTGCTTTTTTGAGTTTTGTTGGGGATATTACTTTTGAAATTGGTGCCGCCTTATTAATACAAGGGTTAATCGGAGCTCTCCAAGACGAACCTGAAGAGCCCGCATCTCCAGCAGATGTGGATACTTTAAAATCTACCACTTCTTTCATTTTCTCAAACCCTTCAAATAATGTAACTCAGGGAGCAAGGGTTCCTATTGGATATGGAAGGCTTAGAGTCGGAAGTCATGTAATTTCTTCTTCTGTATTAAATTCTAGATTAGTTAACTTTAATCAAGTGCAGGCCGAAGAAAATAATATATTAGAGCAAAGAGAACCAGATGGAGTTGTGAAGCGAACATATACGCCAGAAGCGATTAATGTGAGTTTAGTGCAAAATAGGTAAAGTATGTCGGTTTATATAAATGCTCATTCGACAGGTATGACACCTAGGGTATTCTCTAGGGAGATTACTGGTACTTATTCGCCCACACTACTAGACACCGAAAAGCTTGAGTCTAATTCTTTTTTTAAAGTCGTTGATTTGGTTTCTGAAGGTCCGATTGAGGGATTTGTAGATTATACTGGCAAATTGGTTTCTGGCACTGAAATACTGAAAGGAATATATATAAACGATGTTCCTGTGATGACTACAGATGCAGGAGCTAATGATGGTCAGTTTAATTATAGAAACATATCTGTAGCCTACAAAAACGGAACAAGTGGTCAATCTGGCCTTTATACAGGACAGACTGATGATTTTTACTGGTTGGAAGATTTTTCTTATACTTCCAGAACTCAATCAAAAAATCAACAATTATTTAATGCTAAAAAATTAGAATCTACAACTGTAAATAAATTCTATATAGGAAATCATGCTGTGCTTGATCAGGATGTTGATTGGCTTGGTATTACGGTTGGAATAAATTCGTGCTACTCCGTAAATGACGATGGGGCTCAAACTGGCAACAGGGGAAAATTGCATATATGGGGAGACTTTACAGGAGTGATTCATAGATCTCTACCTGATAATTATATTTTACCAGTCCCAGATGATAGTCTTAATGACCATAATCTTTTCGTTGATGTATCAGGGGTAGCAAATAGCAAATACAGAGAAGATATATTTGTAAAATTAAAAGATTTAAAAGGTAAAAGACCCAGAAAGGTATACATAGAGAATCTTACAACGGAAAGAGATAACTTTCGTCAACATTTTTCAGCAAGTCTAGATACTGTTACAGAAATAGTAGACTCAAACTTATCCTACCCAAACTCGGCTTATATAGCAACTCTTTTGTCTGCTGAAAATTTAGGGTCTATACCTACTAGAACTTTTGATTTAAAATTAAAAAAAGTCAAAGTTCCCTCTAATTATGAAGATTTGGGCGAAGGTCCAGATGGGCCAATAAGGGAAGATCGGCATGTAGGTGTATGGAATGGAACATTTAAAAGTAATCTGGAATGGACAGATAACCCAGCGTGGATTTTATATGACCTAATAACAAATGATAGATATGGATTAGGAGAATATATAAAAGAAATAAAAGTAGATAAATTTCAATTATATAAAATTGCAAAAGTTTGCGATGCGCTCGTAGCTACATCAAAATCTGGAACAGCTCAAAAATTCATAAAAGAAAGAAGGTATACTTGTAATTTATATTTACAGAATAAAATGGATGCATTTAAAGCTATTAATGAAATAGCTTCAGTATTCAGAGGAATTGCTTATTTTAATTCTAGTGAAATATTCATTTCACAAAATTCATTAAAAGAATCTATATTTAATTTTACAAATGATAATGTAAAAGATGGTATTTTTAGTTATGCTGGGGCAGCCAAGCACGCTAGATTTACTGCTGTAAAAATTGCATACAAAGATAAAGATGATTCTTTTTTACCAAAATATGAATATGTTGAAGATCCAGAAGGGGTTATAAGGTATGGATTGATAGAAAAAGAGGTTACAGCCGTGGGTTGCACTTCAAGGGATCAGGCTCTAAGACTAGGAAGGTGGATATTATTTACATCAGCAAAAGAAGAAGAGACTGTAACTTTTGTAACCGATTCAAGCGCTGAATACTTACAGCCAGGAGATGTGTTTACAATTTCAGATAGTTTAAGAAATGGAATAAAAACAGGCGGCAGAATTAAAAAAATTACTAATGATAAAAACTCTGTAGATGAGAATTTTATACTTTTAGATCAACAGCTAGATACTGGAAATTATAATTTTACGAGTATTAGTTTTTTAATTCCAAGTCGAGACTATACCTCAACCTCATCTGACACAAATCAATTTAAAGAATTTGTTCATAGAAATGGAATTAATATTGGTACTTCTGATGATGGAGATAGGGCAGCATTAGTCTCAATACCTATAGATTCAAGTTCTTCAAGTAATACTACTTTAAATAACTATATAGAAAACACAACTTCAGGAGCTAAGATCTTAACTCATGAATTAGAAGATTTAATATTAAAAGAAACTATATCTGGATCATTTATAAATGGCGGAGCGGGGCATAAAACATTTAATGATTATTTTTTAAATAGTGGAGTATTAAGAAATATAAGGAATGGTGTTGACAGATATACAAATACAGAAAAAATAGAAGAAGGTTTTATTTATATATTAAATGGAAGCGGAGATGGAGTTAATTGCTCTACTTTAATATCCAAAGAATATTCTTTACTGAGAAAAGGAAGAGAAGGTGATGGGTCTTATTCAGTAATCGGAGCAGAATACGATTCAGGAAAATTTAATAGATCAGATAACTTATCTACCGTATATACAGAGGCGACTTTTGATGCTGAGCCAACTTTAGAATCTAGAAATGCTACAGATGAGCCAAAAGTAATAAAACCCGTTAACCCAGCAGATGTAATACCACAGTTGCCGATTTTCGGTTTTCCAGAAGAAAATACGGTAGATTTGATAATAAGACCATCTGGTTTTATAAACAGTCAAGGTCAAGCTAGATCAAAAGTATTTTACTATTTTCACAATACAGAAGAAAATCAAAAATATTACAATCCTGGAGCGGCAAGTGATGGAAGATACGAGATAAGGGTGAGGGAAGTTGATTCTACTTATTATGGAAACTTATTATCTACCCAAATTTCTACAGAAAATATACTTCAATCTGGGCAATATATAATCTCAGGCATTCAAGACTGCGGATCTTATAATGTATTATATGATATACCTGCTGGAGCATTAATAGATAACAAAGCTGAGATTGGAGGAAGAAATAGAAAGCAACTATCTTTATCAAATTATCAAGATGGAGAATTTAAGGAAGATGTAAAAGTAGTTAGATCTAGAATAATGCAGGAAACTGGTTCGGTTGCTTTTAATGGTTGTGAAGTATTTGGGACACCTTACAATAGTTTAGTTACTGGGAACGCTTTATCTGGCGAATTTGAAGTATTAAACCCAGATTCATTTTATGAGCTAAGATGGAGTGAAGCAAATAATTTCGGAAATAGTCCTGAAAAAATAATGTTTTTCAGAGGAGCTGTTGATGATATTCCGCCAGGACCATGCTCTAATTTTGAAGTAAAAAGAATATTCGATAATATTCACTTCAACTGGGATAGCCCAACTGATAACGACTTAAGTCATTTAAGAGTATATACTGGTTTCAAGGAAGAGACTCCTTTACCTGATAAAGATTCTTTTTTAATTAAATCTAATTCTAATTTTGCGGTTCAACCTTTAAACCAATCAGATGGAAGAGGTTTGCCGCTAGATCTTGCAGATGGAAAATTTCACATAAGAGCGGTAGATTTTGCTGGAAATACTGGATTAGCGATAAATTCGAATCAACTAACAGTATCAAGCATTGGGAATGCTCCATCTCTTCATTTAAGCGGAGATATAAAGGTGGGAACCGATGGAACTCAAAATTCTTATCTTGCAATTTTTTATTCTGGAGAGTTTAATTTTGATGAAGATTTCAAGGAATATCAAATCGAAGTAAGGAAAGACGGATCTAGTTTTGTTGAAAAATATTCTTTCCCAAGGGTAGATAATGATCCACCAAGTTCTGGTCGGTTTGATTTCTTAGCTCAAGGAGGTTCTCTTTATAATGTTAGGGCAAGGCACTCCGACATACAGGGAAATCTAAGTCCAAAAGCAAATGAAACTTTCACGGTTCCTTTTGATGATATTGCACCTGGTCAACCTACATGGGTAAACTCAGATAAGAATGGAAGTAATTTATTTTTATCTTGGAACAATCCATCAGATTCTGATTTAGATAGAATTTTATTATACTCAGGAGACTCAAATTCAACTGGAGCTGCAGCAATCCACCAAGAATCGAGGTTTAATTCTGAAACGATACCACTAAGAGACTTTGCAGGAAGCACTGAGAGAAATTTATATTTTTGGCTAAGAGCTGTAGACACATCGAATAATACTGGAGATTTTAGTGTCGGAGATGGTGGAGCCCCTGATCGAGGACAACAAATACTAGTCAGACCCCCTGGTGTTCTTTCTAGGGATATAATAAACTTTGTAAGTGGTGTAGAAAATGATGAAAATGGAGATGGGGCATCTTCTGCTTTTATAAATTATAAAATAGAAGACACTACAGATTTCACTCAAAATGTTTACAAAATAGATATATCTAAAAACTCAAATTTTAATCCTTTGGTTGCTAGTGACAATGCTCACATAGAATATGGTGATGTAAATATGACTGGAAGTGGTAATTTTCCAGGGCTGTTATGCAATCAAGATTATTATGTAAGATTTAGAGTTCAATCTACGGACCATAGTTATAGTCCATATCAAAATCCAGTTGCATCTGTTTATCCGATAAGAACCCCTAAAGATAGCACTTTACCTAAAAACCCAAATGCATTCACGATAACATCTGGACCCAAGCAGAATTTCTTAGAGTGGAATTGGGGGAATGGTATATCTAGGGATATAGATAGTATTTTAGTATATAAAACAGGAATACCCACAGGAAGACTTAATGAAACCTCTTCGCAAAATAAATACTGCTGGGAAATTTCTGATATAAGTGGATATTTTGTAGCAAATCCAGAGGCATATTCTTACAAATTAAATCCTGGAACTGCATTTATAGACAATAATGTAGAAACTGGAATATTTTCTGGATTTGGAGTAGACTCATCAGATCAAAAACAAGAACCAAAGCAAGCAGCTTATTACCACTATTTACTTAAAACTGTAGATAGATCAAATAATACTGGTATAGGGTTTGTATCTGGAGTTTCATCTTCTCCACACTCAGACATTGCATCTTTAAATTATGGAACAGCTGGTCACACTCAGGGGTATGTAACTGGAGGAGGTATAGATGATAGTTATATTGAAAATGTTAGAGCTGGTAAGATTTTAACTGACAGAATTACATCAAACACATTTATTCTAGCAAGACCAAGTGGAAGAATAGTTAGTGATAATGTTTATGCACTTGGAACTAGTGACCCAGATAATATGTTTGGACTAGGAACTGGATTGTATATAGATCACAATAAATTTAGAATAGGAGATCCTAGTCTCGGTGGTCAAGGAATGTTCTTTACTGGAGATGCTGATGGAGATGGAGTAACAGACACCCTTGAAATAAGGGGAGAGTTTAATGCTGGAACTATAACTATAGGCACCAACTCAACACAGCAACTAAAGGTAAGTTCTGACGGGCAGTTAAGTATTGGAGATCAAAGTTTAAATGTTTCAGGATACTTTACTGGAAATTTGGGCTACTCTGGAGATGCATTACCTGTAAAATTTCAATTAAATTTAAACGAATACGAATCTTTACCTTCATCAGAGTTTGAGGGTCTAATAACAAGAATAGACGATGCCGCAGACGGAGGTGGGTTTTTAGAAATAAATTACTGGGTAGGAGACGATAGCGGTGGAGATCCAATCTATTCTCAAGAAGTAAGAGGACTAACTCAGGGAACATTTAATTTTACAACACCAACACCTCCAGCAAAAATAACACCAAATTATACAGACGCAGGAATAGACCCAAGATTTGGAGAGGTTTTTGCTAATAGTCCAGTTATCGGGCCACCTAAATCAGAACTAGATGGAACACCTTTACCCGATAGAGCGGGTGTTCATACTATAGATCAAACTGTTAAAAGTAGAAGAGATTGGTGGAGAATTATAGATGTAAAATTCTTAGTAACAAAAGATGGTAGATTATTTGCTCAAAATGCATCAATAGCTGGCACTGTAACCGCTAATAGTTTCGAGCCAAGACAGACATTAATACTTGGAGACGAGTCAAATCCAGGAGACTCAATCATTAAAAGTTTTATTTTTAATAATGCCGCATGCGGAACCTCGCAACCTTCAGGGTTTGAAATAAGAGGAGATGGTAGAGCTACATTTAATAACCTTACAGTAACATCTGGAATTATTAGTGGGGTAAGTTTAGCAATAGGAAAGTGCGATTCCTCCAATCATTTTAGAGCAGATTCTGAAGGAAATATTAGCATCGGACCAAGTACGATTTTTGATAGTCCTTCAAATGATTTTCATGTAAGCAAAGATGGAAAGCTTTATGCGGTTGACGCAGTAGTTAGCGGAACTATAAGCGGTAGCGCTGGCAGAATTGGAGGTCTTGAAATGACTAACAATTACATAGCTACTGTAGGTAGAACTTCTCTGGGCGATACAGATAATGGAATCTATCTTGGTAAAGATGGAGATTTTTCAATAGCAAATGATGTTGGGAACATAATTGAATATAATGGATCAAACGATTATATAACAGTAACAGGTCTACAAAGCAAATCATATAACACAACAGAAAATTCAGACGGAGAAGGTTTAGGATTTTATATAAGAGGAAATACAAGTAAAGAAACATCTTATATATCAAACTTTCTTACAGATTCTGCAAGTGCAAGCGGAATAGCAAAGAAGATAGATACTCAATTCTGCGGCGAAGTGAAATTCCCAATAGCTACAGACACTTACTTTTTAATAAGTGGGAGTCGAGTTGATTACAAAATAACAGACTTAGATTATGATGCAGACATACCTTTCACGACAAATAATGCCGCCAATCAGCCTGTGTTTACAGCTCAAGGGGGAGTCGGAGGAGGAACTGTATTAACTTCCAATGGAGCCTTTACGTCAAGGAATCTTACTGAAGGAGGAGAGTTAATAGTAACTATACCTGCGGCATGTACCGCAACTGTAATGAGATTTAATGTTGGATTAAAAAGAATTTAAATTTATAATATTTTATGGATATATCAAAATTACAGGATATGGAAGTAAAAGCTCTTCTATATGATATGATGACCGAAAGAGAGCGGATAGACAATAATATTAAATTATTAAAAGCTGAATTAAATAGAAGAGCTGCTGAAAAAGAAAAACAAGAGAAAGAGGAGTAATGCCTTTCGATCAAATTTATTGGAATTCTGGAACTTCTTTCAGGGAAACTGGAGAGTTTGAAAGTTCTGGAACTAAAGATGCAAGAATTGGAGAAACTGCTAATGGTAATCCAAATTCAACATTTTCCTTTTTAGGAAACAGGAGAACACAAATATTAAATAATGCTGTAAAAATAGGTGTCTTGGGAAGTCTTCCAGCTAGTAGTAGAAAGCTTTTGCATTATTACCATAATGTTGGATCGGGAGGCGGGGAAATTGCTAATCCAGCAGCACCAACGTCATATTCGGGCGGGCTTGTTAATAGTATGACTGCTGCAGATATTCCAGCTACAGCACCAGTAGGAACTACATTGTTTGACTGCCAGAATAGAGAGTCTGCTCATCATTCAGCACAAGACGTATTTCATCAAAATGTTACAAATTCTTTTAATGGCTTGCATAGTAGTGATCCGATTTCAATAACTACAACAGGAAAGCCTTATAAGGGTGCGTATATAGTATTAAAAAGAAAAAAGTATATTTATAGTGAATTTGAAATAGGTACCGATCAGGGAACTCTACAAACAACTGTAGATGATCCTGATGGAGGAACAATAAATGTTACTGATGCCGTAATAGACCCTCGGATGAGTCCCAAATTACCCGTTTATACTTCCGCCGTAAACTATAAACATATAAATATAAAACTTAATGGCGATGTTGTTAAACCAACTGAAAATGTTGTAGTTGCAAATACAGATTTGTCTTGGATTGACGCTACCACCGCCACTCAAACTCCTACATGCAATATAAGCGGAACAACAATAACATTAAATAATACTTTTCAAAGTAATGGAGAGCATAGAAGATATTTTACTACAGATTTTCAAATAAGAATTGGAGGCACAGATTATAATATAACAGCTGTAGCAAGTGCAAGTATAACTGTTAATTCTGCGCCAGGAAATGCTACAGGGCAAGCATTTTCAATAATTATACCGAAAGGAGCTCCTGGAATTTCAGACACTTCACATGTAAATGATTCTTCGACAACAGCAGTAGGAAATACTTCGACAGTTGGATGGGGAGAATTCTCTTGGGGAATGTATAGCAATAAGCATCTAGGGGGAACAATTTTATTTGAAGACACTGACACTTATGATGCAAGCTCTGATAGAGACTCGACAGAGGGCTGGTGGTATATTGCAACCAGATCACCGTATTTTAGTAATAAAGATGGAGAAGATTTTGCAGTAATAGACGATGGCTTTTTTGGCTTTAGAAGTTTTAGTGCAAGTTGGAATTCATATTCAAATTCGGATGCTCCAAGTCGGACAAGATACGTATCATTAGTATCTGCAACCTCAAAAGCTATATTTCCTCATTATAATAATAATTTAAATTTGGCGCCGTTTCCTGCAGATGTTAATCAGACATCAGACCCCGTTATTGCCGCCGCCCTGGTGAATGCAGGAATCGTAAACCAGTATCAATACTTTGATAATCCAACACGTGTAGATCGAGCGCATGGGCTTGGGTATGGAAATGTTTCTGCACTTGATCTTAATTCATCATTACTTAATAAGCAAGCCTCAGAAAGAAATGGGCTATGTTATCCTTATGCTGCTGCGCAATATGGATATCGGGATAAAGATGTAGATTCTAATGGTGGAACAGACGATTTGCAAATAAATGCTCAAGATGATGCTCAATGTATGACAATTCTTGATACAGATAGAGTGATACCCCCAGGAACGGTAATTGAAGTTACTTTACAAATGGCAAATGGAGGAGCCCAGTTAGATGGAAATGTCCCATTTAATGGAGATTACTTTTCAACCCCTTCAGTTGGGAATGATACAACCAATTACTCAAGATTCACAAAAGGTTTACATGAGTTTGAGATTTTTATTATAGCGAAGTAAAACTAGTATAAAAACTCAATGACTCCATGTACACATAAACATGCCAACTGTCTTTCTTGAATCGTTGCCTCCGTAATCACGATCTCCAGCGCGAGAATGCATTATTTCACCTTCAATTGCCCAATTTCCCAATTGCCAAGTCGCTCGAATAGATATGCCTGCCCTAAAATGGTTTCGAGTTTGTGGATCACCCTTAGTTTGATTTGATGATGCGGTAGCATTGCCAAAATTAGTACCTCCGCCTGTTCCCGCCGCGTTCGCTTTTTTTCTACCCCCCGTTTTGGCTTGGGTTTGGGTTTGAGTTACAGAAAGATTAACACTCTGAAACGCTGAAGCTGTGGTAGAAACTCCATATCCAACGGTTGGAGCTATGGATAAAGATATATCGCCCGTGATATCATAATTAACAGAAAGCATATCGAGAACCATGTCATTAGAGTGGTAAATACTTTTTGTTATTTGACTATTTAATTTATTCCAATTTTTATGGGCATCTTTGATTTTCTTTTCGGCAAGTTTATCAAGATTATTCATTAAGCTAGGCATAGCAGATTGAGCTGAACTTATGTCACCAAATGTTTGCACTGATCCATCTGAGCCAAGTACTCTAAAAATGCCACCGACATTTGTTTTTTCTTGAGTATTACATATCTCATATTTAGCTAAATTATGCCACTCTTTACCAGTACGACCTATCGACCAAGCGCTATTTTCAACTCTATTAATTTGACTCACAAAGTCAGATGGAAGATTTAATGATTTTGTATAATTCGGAGGATTACCTGGCCCTGGGTTTGCCCCGCCATCACTAACTCCAGGAGGAGTAGGAGCAGATGGTTGTTGAGATGAAAATATATTCAAATTGGCATGATCAATCTTTAGTGTGCCAGGGGCTTCCAGAACACATGAACCATCCACATCTCCAGTCATATCATCCCATGTATACGGCCTTTCACATTTAGATGTTTTTGGAGGAATAGGAATTCTGGAAGCTAATGTCCAAGGCCCATAATAATCTTTATAAGTTACTGAGGCTGGGCATACAGAGTTAGATGCAGTGGAAGCTGAACTTCCGCATTTACTCCGTGTCGGTGGATTTAAAGGTGGTAATCTGTCTTCTACTCCCATATCTTATATATACACTAATTTATCAAAGAAGGAGAACAAGCAAGATCATCTTTAAAATCTTTTACAGAGGTTAGCATGTCTAAAATTGCATCTGTAAGTATCCTGCCTTTACCTCCACTTGCATCTTCTAGTAAAATATTATTAATTACTGAACTATCTTCTCCCGCTAATAAATCAGAAGATGTTACATGTTGTGTGAAATATATTCCGCAATTTCTATTTGTCCATAAAGAAAAACTTAAATTAGTCTCAAGAAATCCATTTGTCGATTGGCTGTAATTTTGGGAAACTAATTGAGCACCTTTAAACAAAAACCCAGATTTTTCATTAAAAGAACCGTCACACTCTAGTCTTTTATTAGTTATAATAAAATCATTTTTCTTGTCAGAGCAAATAACATCTGATATCTTTCCTTCGTGAAATTTATCTACATATGCACTTATTGAAATATTTGCTTCAAATGGGTGATTAATTTTCTTTTTGTGATATATTTGACCAAAATCAAACAGTTTCTTGTAGGGTATATTAGCTGAAAAGCTAAAACTTTTAACTTTTCTTTGAGTATTTCCTCCTCCAATATTTGATGTTAATTCTTCTGATCCATCATTCATAATGAAAGAATTTTGATTTGTAATTGATAGATCTTCAGAGTTTTCCTCTAGAATACTATATTGAGATAAATTTTTAAAAGTTTTAAATAAAATATCGTCTCCAGAGAAAGATACATTAACATTAATGAGTCCAGTGCTTTCAAGAGAAAAAGAGTAAGAAGTTAAATATGCATTAGTCATCAAGCATATAGAAAGATTTTGATGATCTGAAGAGCTTAAACCCTTGATGTCTAGTGAGTTAGTGTCTGTCACAAAAGCTAAATCGAAAGGTTGAGGGTTTCGAAAAAGAGGTATTCCTTCAGTAATAGACTCTGCACTTGTTGTCGGTAGTGTAAAAAGTTTTTCATTATCCAAGTCAGATAAATAATAAGAAAAACTTACTGTTGGAGATGGAGGGGTTATGCTTTTGCTTAATATTTTTTCATGACCTAATGATCTTACATTAGATCTATTTACGTTAAACCCAAATTGCACATCATTAACTAGTGTGATTGACCTTAATATAGTAGGAGATGTAGCCACAGATGCATACATCCTTGCAGAACCATAACGAATAACACTTGCCATAAAATAATTTACACACAATAAAGGAATTGGTGTAAAATAGTTTGTAAGGAATGAGTAGGTATATCAAAAAAACACAGAAGTCCAATTTTCGAGGTAAAATGAAAATAGGAGGCGGCTTAATGAAAGCTTCTCAGAAGGAGTGGAACTCTCCCGATGATCCCTTTTCTGTTAGGGATTATAATAAAATGCCTGATTTTTATAATAAAAAATTCATGAATTACTATGGAATTCCTGAAGAATCAATAGATAAAAGGTATTTAAAAGAAGAATATAAACAAGGAATAGACCACACAGAAGGAATGAGACCCCCTCCTTCTGAAAATAATGGCTTTGATTTTTCAAAGAGGTATAAAGATGAAGATGTAACTTTTATTGAAGAATTCATCTCTGGAAAAGCTAATATGGATTTATCTTTTTCCACAGGAAATTATAAATTAACTTTTGAGACGGGTGGGATATTAAAAACAACAAGACCTATAAAATATTATCTTACCTCAGATGAAGTTCAACATATTGTAAATAATGATATAGGCTCTGGACTATTTAAGGTATCTACTTTTGGAGATATGGATTTTCCAAATTATGGACCTTACATGTTTAACGGAGAAAATAATGGAACAACGGGATTTTTAAAAATAATAGACCAATCAAATCCATCTTTAATTAGTGGTTCAGCAACTGGATATGCTGGATCGGCTGATGTCCCAACGACACAAATTCTTTCATTTTATAATACTGGAACTTTAAGAAATTCAGTTAAGTTTAATGCCTCAGGATTAATAGAGAATGATGTTTATGATATACTTTTATATTCGGTAAGGAAAGATTTGCAAGTAAATTCTATAGTCCCTGACCTAACATTAACATCAAACGCATTTTCTGGGGCAAAAGATATGGTTACTGGAGAGTTTTCTTGGAGTAGTAAAGAAAATTGCATAAGCTGGCCTAGATATATAGAGCTTAGAAAATTTGTAAACAATGTAAATTTTTTAATATCTGGAGATCCTAAAGGGCATGTAGATGATAATTATAACAGTGATTACAACATGTATGTTACTGGGTATGAAGAAATTAGCTCCCCAATGCAATTACATGCATACGAGTTTCGGGAAAAACGCCCACCGTTATCTTTGCATTGCGGAGAAGACGATCAATATCTTCCGTATAATGAACAAAACTATTGGTATCTTGGTGCTCCAAATTACTTTACAGGAAGTAAGTATTGTTCTTTTCATGAAATTACAATAACTGGAAATTCTGATATAAAATCTTTTTATATAGATGAAAAAACAGAGCAATCTTCTTTATTTTGTGAAAATATAGATTTGTCAGAAAATCCTAATTTGGGTTGGTTTTTTACAAGAGATAGATTAAGATTTTTGAAATTAAAAAATTTAAATCTTTCTGGGTGTTGCATAAGTGGTCAAAACCTATCAATAACAGATGAATTTATGAATTCTACTGGGATTCATTCGTTACCCCCAGGCATAAGAGTACATGGAGACATGCTCGCAATTAAAGCCCCTGAAATACAACACGTTAATCTTGAGGGAAACAATTTAAACAGAACTGGAATCCTTCATTGGGTTAATACTTGTGTAATGTCTTGTTATTCGCCCAATTATTCAGGTCAAGCGGCATCTAAAGTGTCAGGATATTTAAATATTAAAAATCAAACAGAACCATCTGCAACTTTTGCAGGATTTGGGCAAAATGATGTAGATGATTTAGCCCTATCTGGAATAGAATGCCTAAGTGGCAAAGGTTGGATAGTAGATTTTGACGGAACATTATGAAACTTTTTAATGCATTACATTTTGGGCCACTTATAGTTGATTGCTCTATAAGTAAGATTACAGATGGGTCTAATATAGTCATAGCTCCTAAATTTAATTTTCAAACAACTGGAGAGGATATAACTGGATATAGCTGGACTGTAGGGTCGTTATCGTCTAACTACAAAGAGTCTGATATCGAGGATAGCTTTTCAATAAAAACCGTATTGACTCCACTAGATGAAGAATTGTTATTTGTAAAAATATCAAATATTTCAGAAGGAGAAGTTTGTTTTATACAAATAAATTTAACAATAACAACAGCTTTAGGATCTTATTCCACTTCTTCTACTCAAACTATATACAAAGGAACCCCAAGAACTGTTCCGTTTTCTGTTATTTATGTAAGGAATGGAAGATTAATTTCTACAAGGATGTACGATTCCGCAATACAGAATAGAATTTTAAATGCAAATAAAAATATAGGTTTATTTTCTGACGATGATGCTATAAATAAAGAAGATGCCATGCTAAGCATCGACGACTATTTAGGAAATTTAGATAAAAGAAAACCAGAAGAAAGCTCTATTCCAATGAGTTTTATGACTAATGCGAGCCAAGTAGAACCAAATCCTGACCGTCCAGGATCTTGGGAGGCAGGAGATCCCAGAAGTACATCTTCCTTAAAAGCAGAAGATACTTTAATGCATGCAAAGGAACGAATTCTTGTCCTTACAGTAGGGAAGCCTCCTGGTTATAGCTCAGTAATGCCAGCTCTTAAAAATCCAAGCTATTCGCCTGTACCTATAAAAACTCCAGGAAGAAGTACCCATTTAGTTGAAACTGGATTTGGAGTCGGGAACCCAAATCAAACACAGCCTGTTGCGATGGTTGCAATACCATACCCTTGCGGTCCAGGTTCGGGACCAACATGTAGTAGTTCTTGCTCGACTAGTATCGAAACGAGAACTGTCTCAAGAGCTAATGATGTATGTAGTGGAGAAAATGACCAAGCTACAGAAACTGAAACTCAAGATATAGATACTACAACTGAAACTTGCGGATAGTAAAATAAGAAAGAATAAAAGTGGCTACAGATAAAAAGATATCAGATTTAAACCCTTACGCTGGAGGATCAAGACCAGCTGATAATGATCTCTTTGTGTCCGCAACGGAGGACTCCACTAATTATAAAATACCTTTTTCAGGCTTGGCCCAGCACTCTGCAGAGAGAGCTAGTTCAGCATTTGTTACTGGAGATCAAACGATAGGGGGAATAAAAACCTTCGACGCATTTATACTTGGAAGCGTAAGTGGAAACCTTTCTGGAATAGCTAGGTATGTTCAAGACGGAGTATATGTTACTGGAGATCAAACAATAGATGGAATTAAGACTTTTCAAGAGTTCATACTTGGGAACGTCAGCGGTAATTTATCAGGAACAGCAAGATATGTTCAAGATGGAGTATATACCACTGGAAATCAAACAATAGATGGGGTAAAAACTTTTCAGGAATTTATACTAGGAAATGTTAGTGGGAATTTATCTGGAATAGCGAGACATGTACAGGATGGAGTTTATACAACTGGGGATCAAACAATTGTCGGAGTTAAAACTTTTTCAGAGTTTGTAAAAGGGAATGTTAGTGGGAATTTATCTGGAATAGCATTTGAGGTACTAAATGGAGTATATTTAACTGGCGATCAAACAATCGGCGGGAATAAACTGTTCTCAAATCCAATAAGCGGTAACCTTTCTGGGGTAGCTAGATATGTTCAGGACGGCGTATATTTAACTGGAGTACAGTCAATAGGTGGTCATAAAACATTCTCAAATCCAATAAGCGGTAACCTTTCGGGGGAGGCGAGTCAGGTCACAGACGGAGTATACACTACAGGTCATCAAACTATAAATGGCATAAAGACATTTTCTGAATTTATAAAAGGTAATGTAAGTGGCAATTTGTCAGGCACTGCATTCGAAGTTCTAAATGGAGTTTATAGCACAGGTAATCAAGATATAAGTGGAATTAAAAACTTCACAGAAGAACTTTTAATTAGCGGAAGCCCAGTATTAACTTTAAATAATTTTGGTGGATCGATAAAAGATGTTGTTTATCAAACTGGAGCTCAATTAATTTCAGGCAACAAATCTTTTGAAAATAGCTTGATTCCTTTAGGTGGAATAACATCAAATCAAAACAAGAAAGCTATAGGTTTTACAGACGGAAGAGACCCTAATTTATTTACTGGCATATCTGGATCATTAACTTTAGCCTTTGAGAGTGACGTATACATTACTGGGGGAGTCGGTGGGCAAAAAGCTAATCTTCACGTAGAGGGTTCGATAATCGCAGATAGAATAGACTCTCTTGAAGAAATCGTAGGAGAATCTGGAGCGATGGTATTCACAGATGGGAGAGATCCATCCCTGTTTGAAGGGCCTGATAAGAGCCTTACAATGGCTTTCGAGAGTGACGTATACATTACTGGGG
>Ga0307488_10002181_pt1 | contig 16561 bp, 16 predicted proteins | sample SB02metaG_FD_202248 | JGI IMG/M metagenome (GOLD analysis project Ga0307488, IMG submission 202248) | Sea-ice brine microbial communities from Beaufort Sea near Barrow, Alaska, United States - SB 0.2 | ecosystem: Environmental > Aquatic > Marine > Coastal | place: USA: Alaska | collected... | reverse complement strand
CCTGTAGGTTTACAAGGTCCTGCTGGAGAACAAGGTCCTACTGGAGAACAAGGTCCTGCTGGAGAACAAGGAGCGGCAGGCCCCCAAGGTCCTGTAGGTTTACAAGGTCCTGCTGGAGAACAAGGTCCTACTGGAGAACAAGGTCCTACTGGAGAACAAGGTCCTACTGGAGAACAAGGAGCGGCAGGCCCCCAAGGTCCTGTAGGTTTACAAGGTCCTACTGGAGACAAAGGTCCTACTGGAGACAAAGGTCCTACTGGAGAACAAGGTCCTACAGGCGTACAAGGAGCAACAGGTCTTACTGGAGACACAGGAGCAACAGGTCCCCAAGGTCCTACTGGTGTACAAGGTCCTACCGGTATTTCAGCAAGTACCTTTAGTCTTTGTAATTCCCAAGGTCCTGCAGGAATCCAAGGTCCTCAAGGTTTACAAGGGCCAGATCAAAACGGTCTAGGTGAGTTAGACGATATCTATTTTGACAATGGTGCGTCTCAAATGGTATTTACATTTGACAATGGCGTTGCTACAGTAAGTGTAAATTCTATTATATTTACCAACCCATAATAAAAATGATTAAATAAAATATTTAAAATAAATTCTAAATGAAATTTATTTTAAGATTGTTAATTGGTGTTATTTTATTGTGTATAGTATCTAGTTTTAATATTGTAAAGATACATCCATTACATGTTCCGATTAATTTTGCAAAAGAAAAAGACATTCATGAAACTATATTATCGGTAAAGTTAAATGATGATGAAATCGATTATAAATTCATGTTACATATTTCAGATTATGACTTAAAATACGATAGAGAACTACTAGAAGATGCTTGGAAATATTGTCAAGATGGTAAAGTAACACGTGATTGGAGAGTAAATGAAGAATATTATTATTCCTGTTGTCAATATTCTAATCATTCTAAACAAATTTATAGTTATTCGTGTCCTGTTCCACCGTTTCCAAATAGAGATTTTTTAGTGGATCTATCTTCAGATGATATATTTCCAGTATATATCAAACAATTTTCAAATCATTCTTTAACAGAATGGGAATATACTCAATATAACATTGAGTATATTCAGACAGAAAAAATATTTAAAACATGTCATGATTTAATATTATGGGGAGTTTTCGTATGGAGTATTTTATGTGCAATTCATATTATTACCAGTTATATAAACAAATGGTCTAATAAATACGAACGAGTGTTTACTGTATCTCATATATTATTAACTGGATTTGTCTTAAATTATGAAATAAGTATTTTTCAACAAGTACCGTCATCAAATCAAAAAGATATATTTTTGTTTTCGATTTTAAATACATTTTATTCCCTATTCCTAATTTACATTCCTCATCACAAAGATCCAGACGATCCACATTCTGTGGAACAAAGAATTCCAATAGAAGACATCGTTTTTTCTTTTTCACTGAAGATACTAAAACACCCAATTACAAAACAAATATGTAGTCTGTTTTATATAACATCTTTTATATTTGAAATAATATCTATTTATTTTTTTTCTGACTTTTTACGTGAAACATATAATTTAGAATTTGAAATACTAATTATAATTTCTACATTTAAATTTATCTTTAAAATAATATTTTTAGTGGGATTTTTAACTGCTATCTACGAAGTCCATGTTCCAGTTCAAATAAATCATGATACGGGGCAGTTATTACAAATATTACCAGATTCACATTATGATAGAGTTATATCTTCTTTTATAAATAATAAAAAGGTTAAACCCGAAAAAGAAAATCAAAATAAAATATTAGGAGTATATGACACAAAAATCAAACAGATCGTACCTTTTCAAAATACTTTTTTAAACGGTGAAATCATTGGATTTCAAAACGTAAATATAGATAATTATACAGGCATTTTGTGGCCTATTGGAAAAATAAAGAAAAATAAAATTGAAATATATGATTCAATAAATAAATTCAAAGTTTATTTTTTAAATATTGGATATGGTCATGTATTTTTACCGGAACAAATTGATACAAATAAAAATATTATTGTGTATGAACATATAAATGATAAGCTTGTACGATTAGGTCGTATCAAAGATAAATTCTTTTTTAGAGATCATTATTTTTTAGTATCACTTATTACATTTATATTTAAAATGATTCCTGAATATGTAGAAGATGATTATGATGTAAATGTTGTCGAAATATTAAGGCACACATTTCATTCCTTTACTAAAAATATTGGGATTGTATACGGGTATTTATATTGGGGATTATTTACAACATCTATAATAATATTCTATGTATATGTTATTTTTTTCCACAATTATACCCACATTTTATTTGTTATCTTACAACTAATAATGTTGTCTGTATTATCTATTTTTTGTATTAATTCTGGTTTATACGTGAAACATGATTATGAAAATGGATTATCCGAACAAACAACTTCTAAAAATATTTACAGAGGAGAGTTAGAAATTCATACACAATACGTTACTAAAGATTTGAGTCATTTACTTCATATGAATTATACAAAAGCTCGTAATTATCTACAAACACAATTTCCAATGATTCAAATAGAAATTATCCCAGATAATATTCCAGTTTTAAATGATTATAATTCGAACAGAATTTATTTATTTTATGATGAAAGTACAAATTTAATTTCAAAAACTCCATATATTGGATAATTTTATAATTTATTATCTTTGTTATAATAAATTATATGGAAATCATAACTATAGATGAAACGTGTGAATGTAACATTTGTTGGGAAATCAAACATAAATTCAAAAAGCTTAAGTGTAATCATCAAATATGTACACAATGTTTTCCCCAAATTAGAAATAATCTATGTCCTTTTTGTAGAGAACCATTTGTAATAAGAAATGGTTCTAGAAGTATAGGTATAATCAACAGACAAAACCAGGAACACCAATCATTTTCAAATTTAAGTTTAGATGATAATCTATTATTAGAATTTGCAAATTCATTTAATGATTTACATATAAGACAAGAAAATAGAAGAGAAAGGAATACAAGACGTAATAATAGAAGACGTAATAATAGAAGACGTAATAATAGAAGACGTAATAATAGAGGAAGTAATAATAGAGGAAGTAATAATAGAGGAAGTAATAATAGAGGAGAACAAACAAATGATACAAATGAAATATCAGAACAAACAAATGAAATATCAGAACAAACAAATGAAATATCAGAACAAACAAATGAAATATCAGAACAAATCAAAAATCGTAAAAAATCAAAAATCAAAAATCGTAAAAGAAATAGATGGAATACACTACGAAATCAATATAGAAATCATCATAACTATGCTAATAGTTATTGAGAAAACTTTTTTATTTTATTTTATTTTTTTTTATACAAATAAAATGGATGCATCAGTTAGTACCAATTCAAATACAGCACGACGTTATACTGGAACCAGTACACAACCAGTTGCTGGATATTCAAGTTTAGGTAATTATTATCGTAAAATGGACGGTACTCTTGGGAGTACAGTATCAAAAATACCAGTAGTATTAGTACCATCTTTTGGTGGACATGGATATAACGCATTACAACATGGAATGTGTAATGATTCGTTAGATAGTGGATATTTCACCATGTGTAATGCGTATCCAGGAAGTGGATGTTCCAGAGGTGGTTCATGTTGCCCTGGTAAATGTACGCAGACTAATAAAGTTTATTTAGATTTTAATGCTAGAAACGATTACACAGATAAAAAACAATAAGTTTATAAATTAAATTATAATTTATAAAATTTTATAATATTGGTTGATTTCGAAAAAGTTAATTTTGTCGTCAAAATGGATTGGTAATATACTATTATCTTTTACATAATCATTAGAAATATAGAATTGTTTCACCGTATTTGGATCAGATATATTTTCCCATGCTGCTAAATGAATTTGTTTAATATGATAATTATATTTTATTATTGTTTCGTATACATTTAACAATTCCGAACCGTGTTTCTGATTTCTAAATTCTTCATTTACTTTAATGTTATAAATAAAATGATTTGTATTTTGTGTTCGACCGAGTATACTACCTACTTCATTAAAATTAAGTATTTTACTTAATTTGATATTTCCAGATCGTAATTGTCTAAGAACATATGTAGACATTTATTTTCTATAAGTTAAATTTTTTCCTAAAAAAAAATTAAAACATAATTTTGCATGATAATTAATTTTTATTTTCCCACATTGAATTAATTTTTGTAGACAATTTACATCCATCCAACCAATTCCATTTACATCATTATCAATTGTATTTTGTATTTCAACATTTTGCATACTTAATTCTACAAAATAATAAGTTGCTTGATCTCTTATATGAAAACATTTTCCTAAATTATGATTTGATAATTGAATACCTGTTTCTTCGTATGTTTCCCTAATTGCGCACTCAATACTATTTTCATTTTTTTCAAATGTTCCTTTAGGTAAACCCCATAAATTACCTTTTGATTGTATCACCAGAACTTTTTTTTTTATAGAATCGTAGATAAAAACCCCTGCTTTTTTATTTATGATTCTTCTTTTATGATTACGTAAAGTATATGATTTTATAATAACCGAACAACATTTATCTTCGCAATAACATAATTTCATTATTTTTATACCTTTTATATTTAAAATATAGTTTTAAGTTATAACTATATTAAATGATGTATATATAATTTATCTCCTCTACCAATACGATTAGCTCTTCCAATAATTTGTTTAACTACATTTTCGTTCATTTCGTGATATAAAATAATATCACTTGCTTCTTGTAAATTAATACCAGCACCGTTATTTTTTGAATTTAAAAAAATAACTTGTGTCTTTCCTTTTTTAAAAGAATTAATTTTTTTTGAACGAGTATTTACAGTACCTTGTACTTCTGCATAAGATATATGATGTTCTTCTAAAACACACCTAATTGTACAAAAAGTTTCATCAAAAGATGAAAATATAATAAATTTACCATTTTGTTTATTTTGTATTATATCTATTATTTTGTCTTGTTTTGACATTTTTAAGTTTTTTTTATATTCTATATTTTCATTACTATTAGTATCTTTAATAAAAATAATATTGTCTCGTTGTGCTTTTGCACGACACAAAGGGCATGAATTTTTTTTATCCAACCATGATAAAATACATTCACCGCAAAAAATATTTTGACAACAGCTCAACATAACTGGTTTTTCTAATTTATTTAAGCATATTGTACAATTTCCATTTAGAGCATTTTTAAATCGGTTATCTAGTTCATTAATTTGATTTTCAACTCTAACTTTTTCTTTTTTCCATTTTTCAATATGTATTGTACTATTTCGTCGAGTATATCTTTGAATTTTAAATTTGATCTCTTCTAATTTTTCCAATTTATTTTGTTTAACTAATTCTATAATATTATCGGTACGTTTTCCACCTAATGATTTAACCGCTCCTTCTATATTACCAGCAGATACCATATCAATCACATTTTGATTAATTAAGGATTGTAACATATTACGAACAGTTTGGTTACATTCATGATATTCATGTATCTCAGGAGGGATTTGATATGAATTTTTTACGAAATTATCATTATTTTTTACAATAAGTAATTTGAAATCATTATGATCCATATCATATCTAAATAAGGATGTAATAAATGAATTACGATGCGCCCCGTAAGACCATAATAACATATCTGGAGTAGCACTTATAAACCAATAAAAATTAGCTAATACAGTTTTCATTGCTGAAATTCTTGTATGAGTTGGTTCGTCGAAAATAAATCTTTTCCAAACTAAGTTACGGAAACGAGATACAAATCTATTATACATAGTAGGACTTGATATAATTATGTCAAATTCATGTGGATTACAGTTATCAGCCTGTTTTCTAGTCGTAATACTACAATATTTTAGATTAGAATAAGATAGTTCTTTTTTCCATTGATTAATTAATGATTGACTAGCAATAACTAAATTACAATTTATTTTATCATGATAACTTTTTTGAAATTTTTTAAACATTCCAAAACCATAAATTCGAGATAAATAACAATTCTCATATTTTTCTTCTAAATCCCATATCATTTTGTCACGAATTATCATTCCAATGACAGATAAACTTTTACCATATCCAGTTATATCTGCAAATATACCAACATTACTTTCAATCATACATCCTGATATTGACGTTTCTAGTTTTCTATTTTTTTCACGGTCTTCCAGTTGGTAAATTGAAGCTAATTGGTGGGAATATAAATCAACACTTAAATTCTTAATAGGAGGTACTAAATATATATTTTGATCCTCGAAACTAACTATACTATATTCTGGATTTGCTTGTTTTATTGAATTATTTTCTTCCATTTATTTATAATATTTATTTCTATAAATATTATTCATTTGTATTTTCTGCATCTGTTATAACGATATCTTTCATATATTTAATACATGTAAATTTAATTACTGTTTCTAAATGGTCATAAGAAACTAACAACATTTTGTTAATTGAGTAAATAGAATACATGTTTTTTTCTTTATCAAATTCATAAAAAATTTTTAAGTCTGGATAATTTTGTCGTAATGATTTAACTTGATCATTAGCAATCTTATTTATAATGTTTTTTGCATTCTGTCTATCGTGAGTATAACCATAGCATTTGTTATCATGTAAAATTAAATAAATTTGATTACGTACTTGATTAACTTGTGTAGACTTGTTTACACTATCTATTTGAAACATATTTTCGTTTGTTTCGTAAGAAACAATATCAAAGTCTGTTAGTTCATCCATTTTATTATTAATAATAATGTTTTAAATAAATTTTATAATAATATTATAAAATTAATGTTGTTGTTGATAAGACCCATCATCATTTTCATTTGTATTTACATTTGAAAACTTATTTTCAAATCTTTTTGATTTTGAAACGTATATTTTCCAAAACCAATTATCTACCCATGTTAACTGAATTGGTTCTCCTTTTTGTAATTGACTTAATGTTGTTTGAGCTTCATCTGTTTTATACCAACCATTTTTCTTGAAATGAACATACACTTTTTTATGTCTTTGACCTTTTGAATTAGTAGCAAATTTCATATCTACCCTATGGACAGTTCCATAATGTTCTTCTAATTTTTGTACTACCATTTGTCTAGTTACATATGTAAATACAAAAGGAATGTACAAACTAACCCCGTTTTCATCACTCGAATTTTCTTTTGAAAAATCTTTCATTTCATTTGGTCTAGAAACTCTTGGTGTACCTGATTGTAATGTTGAATTGTTTTCGCTCATTGTTTTTATTTAATATTCTCTATTTCTTTAAAATTCATTTTTATTTTAAAAGATTTTTTAATCGAGGATGCAAATTATAAATCTCGTTTAATGGTCTCCAAATATAATAATGATCCATTTTATCGGTTGTCTCGATTGTTCCAAAGCGTTTAGTATTTTCAGAATATTTCATATCTACTTCTACTTCAAACAATAAATACTTCCCCTTTTTATCATATTTCACTTCATATTTTCGATTATGTAGTAATGTTGAAAATTTTATTTGACATTCTTGTAAGGTATCGTTCGCATTAAAAAAATGCCCGTTTGTCTCTTCAGATGCTTCTCGACAAGCTGTATCAAAATAATTTTTATCAACTGAATCGGTGCATCCCCCTATATCAGTAGCTCGATTTCTATCTACAATTCGAAATAAATAAATTTTCTGATTTTTTGATAAATAATACGGTAAAATTCCTGATGCTCTTACCGGTTGATTTAAGTACATAAAAGTTGGTCTGTTATTATAATTATTAGATTTTGAATACATAATATATATTATATTATGTATTTTTAGATAGATTTTTAATTTGAAGTATCTTATCAATATTTTTTATATCTTTAGTATTTATGTTATATTTTTAATATCTTGTTGTTTGTTAGATTTAACATTTTACACCATTCTCTGGCACGATTCCTCCAACTACATTTCAATGCATACTGTTTACCTTTCTGAATTATTTCTACTTTTTGTTTTTTTGTTAAACTTAGTATCGTTTCTATTTCATTTCCTTTTTCAACTGGTATTCCATATTTTCCAACTGTATCTACTAAACCAGCTAGTGGATAATATATACATATAACGTTACTCATTAACATTTCCATTCCTGTAATACAACTAGTTTCTGGAAACGTATTTGTATATAACCAATATTCAGAAATATTCATTAAATCGTATAACTGCGTCGTATCTAATTTACCATGATGAACAATACTTGAATGTTTATTAATAATTTCTAACATTTTTCGATCAGCATCATTTTTTGGAAACGTATCATAACTACAAATATCTAATGTGGCATCTGGTAATTTTTGTAATATATCTTCCCATAGATTTAATAATATATGTAATCCTCGATAACTACAAGAAGACCACATAAATTTATTCTTTATTTTTTCTGTATGTTTTGGAAAATTAGTAATATCAATCCCATTATTTATAATATTTATTTTATTTGAAAAATATGGATGTCTTGATATTATATTATTAGAATGCCAAGATGTTAATGATATTACTTTATCTATATGTTCATTATTATCTCGAAGAATATCATCAATTGTAATGCTTCTATACATATTATTATTAATAAATCCTGTGCTATCATGAGCAGATAATAAAAGTTGATAACATTTAATATTAAAATATTTTACAAAAAAATAAACATATCTAGAAACAATAATAGTATGAAAAACTTCTTTGTCTAATAAATCTTGTAATTTATCATGATGAATATAAGTAATATTATCTTTTATTTCATCTTTAACTGTTCCTGATATATATATGTCATAATTTTTCGGTAAATTTCTAGATAGATAAACCACTGCTTTTTCAGCACCCCCCAACGGATGTGTTTCCATATAACTGTCGTTCCATGGAAAATACATTAATCCAGTATAAATAAGAATTTTATTACTTGAAGAATATTCATTTTTTTTTATTATACGATTTTTGTCAATTTCTCTATCTATTTCTTTCCAAACTTTTTTATATTTTTTTAAATAGTCTTTTAGTTTATTCCAAATACTCATTCTTTTCGAATGAGAAATTGTTGGATTTATTAAATATTCCTTAATTTTATTGACAAGTAATTCATCCTTATCTTTTTTGAAATAATCTATATAATATATAAAATTATTAAAAGTATGTTCAAGGTTATATCCATTGTATAAAATAATATTTTTACAAGATTCATAACCACTTTTTTTATCATTTACATAAAAACTAGAAATCGAATTATAATATTCTAAATGATAATTATACAAATTATAAAAAAGATATAACTTGTCCTTTGGATTATGATTGTATTTATGAAACCGATGATATAATGTATTTACTAAACAATGATTACTGTTCGTATATCCCCATTCACATGCTTTAACAATTCCTTCAATCCTTTCTGAATCATACTCAATTGTCTTTAACCAAAATTTTAAGGCATCTTTGTCATTTCCTTGTTGTAAATGTAAATTTCCTAACATTAAACAACTGTAATATTTTTCTTGAACCCAACCGTTTAAACCGAGAGTTTTAGTATACCATTTAATAGCGTTTAAAATATCACCACTGTCTTTATAGCTTTGTGATAAATAGAATGAATATCTAGGTAATAAGTCTGCTTCTGTATTTTTATCATTAAAAGCTTTTTCTAAAATTTCCGCATCTTTTTTATATTTATTTACGTCTTTACTTCTATTACCAGTACGTCCAGAAAATATGTAATAATCTCCTTCTATCGTATTTTCCCCAATTGGTTCATCACTACACAAAAATTCATGTAAAACTCCTTTAAACTTCCATTTTTTTCTATTATTTACTAATAAAGCTCTTTTATAATTTATGGTATTTCCTTTAAAAGTTAAGAAATACTTATCCGACTTTAAAACTGGTAATTTAAAATTCCCACATATTTTATCATCTGCATCAAAAATAAATACATAATCTGCTTTGTTGTATGATAGTTCTAACCCTAATGAACGATTGTGACCGAAATTTTCCCAAGTATTTACATGTATTTCTCCCTGTATTTCTTTTTCTTTAAAAAAAGACTTTATAATATCTATCGTGTTGTCACTAGAACCAGTATCTGAAATAACCCAGTAGTCTAATTTTACATATTTGCATATATTGACAAGTGTCTCTCTAATTATGTGACTTTCATTTTTCACAATCATATTTAGACAAATTGTTTTTTTACTCATTTTTAAAAAGTATTTACTTTTTAAAATAATTATAAATCTAATTTTTCTTCTATTTCACTTCTAGCATTTTGTATAATGTCTATAAATTTATTAAAAACCGGTCTCATATATTTAGGAATCATTCCACTCATAATTACATTTCCGCTATGAAATACTAAAAAAGTATTGTATCTTTTTTTAGCGTCTTCTTTAAAACGTGCTACATCTGGTAATGTTTCTAAATAATCACTATATTTTTCAATTGTTTCCGACCAATTTTTTCCATCATATGATAATTTAGGAAGATCCATTTCAATTTGCTCTTTTAATGGAAATTTGATATTAACTCCAGTATAACCAAAACTTGTTTCGAGTAATGAATTAAAATTTTCCAATTCATTCATGTGTTTGTCTAAATTTTCTCTGTTAATAATAAAACCAACATTAAAATCAATATTGGTCATTACATTAATAAAAGTAACTGAAATTTTTTCTTGTGAAAATTTTGTTTTTTCTAATTTTTTCCAAAAAAATTTAATACATTTAATAGCTTGTTCATCATATTTTACACCAGTCATTTGAAATTTACCATTTTTTGATATTTTAAAATTAATAAATTTTTCATCTATTTTCATTACAACTGTTAATGCATTTCTAAAAAATTTCTTTTTGGTTAATGTTTTTTTCTTTTTGTTCTTTTTTGCATTTAAATCAACCCCTCTACATTCATCTTGGTATTTTAATGTAATAATACTACCTTCTTTCAAATCTTTATTAGGATCTTCTCTGTAAATTTTTTTCTGTCTTCCTCTTTTTTTAGGTATTACAATATATTTTTCTACATTAAGAACTTCATATAGTTCATTAATTGGTATCGTTAATGTAGATACACCGATAATTGTTTTTGTTGATACAGATATGTCATCAAATTTAGGAATTGTTGTCATTTATAATTTAAAGAGAATATCTCTTTAAATTCTTTTTTATTCTAAAAGTCATTTTAATAGTTCATATTAAAAGCCATCGCTTGTGGTCGTTTCTTACGAATGGCACCTGTAATTTGAGACTGTGAATAACTATTTAATCCATGTTTATTAAAATCTCCTAACACAGTCGTCCATATACTAAGTTTTTTATTGTTTTCAATCATCCCATATTCATTAGTGATAGTATCAACAATCAAAGATACACTACGCTGTACAATAGATTCAACTATACCTTGTTCTCTCGGATTTTCAATCGTAAATCTGGAATAAATATCCCCTAATTCTCTATTAGTTGGTTGATTATTTAAGAATTGGGAAAAAACGCTCCCAATTGTCTCAATTGGGACAATAATGTCTTTTCCTTCTGCATTAACACCTTTTAACAATTTTGTTATTTCTTTTTGAGTACATTCTAACACGTTTTTACTAAATAATCGTTTTACAGGTGCATTTGATTGCCATCCAACAAATCTATAAAAATTAGAATCAAATGTCTCGTCATAATTACAAGGGGCACCTAATTCATTGTTTTTAGTATTAATTTCAAAAGTTCCATATAAATCTGTTCCGTATTCCATTTTTTATATATAGATAAAATTATTTAAAATGAAAAATTTTATCTTTAAAATGAATTCAAATCCACAAAATGTTATTTGTTTATATAGTAAATTTTCAAACAGTTCTAAAGAATTTGTCGAATCATCAGGTGATTTACCTATTAATTTTGTATGTATCGATAATAAAGAAGTTAGAAATCGAGTTATCTCAGATTCTAAGCTAAAAATTACATTTGTTCCTTGTATATTATCTGTATTTTCAGATGGTAGGTTAGAGAAATTTGAAGGAGTTGACGCTTTTAAATGGCTAGAAAATATTAAATCCAACACTCAAACGTCAGAACAAAAAGAACAATCGATAAATCCAACCGAAAAACCAACCGAAAAACCAACCGAAAAACCAACAGAACAAACATCTGAACAAAACAATAAATTTTCTCAACATGATTTTCATTCTCAACAAATGAGAGATAAACATTCTAAAATAACAGACCTTGATTTTGAAGATGAAACTGACGGATTATCACAAGTAGTTTCATCTGGTATGAAAAGTAGTTTAAACGACAAAGAAAATTTAATGACTAAAACTATGAATAAAATAAGCACTAAAAACACTGGTAAAAAAGATGTTATGGCAGCAGCTAGAGAAATGGAAAAAATGAGAGAAAAAGAAGACAGTCAAAAACCACGACCTCCTAATATGCCGAAAATATAAAATTGATTTTAAAATATATTTTAAAATATATTTAAAATGTTTGAAAATACAAATCACTCATACGATGAGATAGCACAATTAAACAAAGACTTATTAGAAATGCAACACTATTTTTTATTAATTATATACGTTATAGTTACAGTTTTAGTATGTTTTATGATATTTGTCGGCTTTATGACATATATTCATTATATTTACTTTAATAAACATCGTGAAAGACTATTAAAACAAGAAGTTAGACAAAATTTACTTAAATATGAAGATGAAAAAAGTGATGATTTAAAATTGTAATATATAAACATAAGTAATTGTAACAATAATGATAGAATCAATTTGTATAGATGATTGGTTAAGTTTGATGAAAAAAAAATTTATATCAATAAAAGACATAAATAATTTAGAAACAGGAGAAGAAATAAAATTTCTATGCATTGATCGGAATTTTTATGATTTAATAGAACATAATGAGAATAGATGCTTGAAACCAGTGGTTTTTTTCAGTAACAGTTATATTATGAATTATATACACAATAAAAACCTACACGGTCATACGTATTTCGACAATGATGTACATAATTTTGAATTTCATGTCAATTGGAGAAATAGATGGTATCCTCTTGAAAATGGTTGTTTAAGTAAGGAGGGAAAACGATTTTTAGGATATGATGCACCATCAACATTAGATGAATATCCATTAGATACATTAGTTGGTTGGAGAGGACCAGTGTTATTATGGAAAGATGTAATTAATAATTCGTATTTATTAAAAAATTAGTTTATCTATTCAAAATTAATATATATATATATTAATTTTTAATTATTTTTAATCGACTTGTGTTACTTCAGTTGCTACTGGTAATTCTTCTACAGAATGTACTCTATTTTCTGGAATTACTGGTGTAGCTTGGGAAATCGGGTCTAACCCTTCTTGTTGAAGAACTTTCCCCATAGCTTTATACATCATGTGCATAAAAGATTTTTTTTCCTCGATTGTTTCAGTGTTAAATAATGGTTTACCTTCTTCATCGTACGAAATCTTTAATTCATATGGAAGATCTGTCAAATTACTATTTGTTGATGATTTTTTACTTTCACAATTAGATGGTCGTAGAGGTCTATTTAATCCAATAAAATTTCTATTTAATTGAGTGTTTCCTACTAGAGCCCAATCGTATTTTGTAGACGTATCACTTTTTCCATGGAATCTTAAATCATCAGTAATAACAACACGAGTTATACGTATGTTTTTTTCTTTCCAATGTCTTGTACGAGGAATAGTATTTTTCATACATAAATGAATCACTTTAATACACTTAAGTGCATACCATGCTCGATTTTTATATCCTATCCATGCTAAATTACCAGCTATCATTTGTTTTTTAACTTCAGCTGTTACCATTGATCCAGTATATGAATTTGGATCGAAATTTTTTCGTTCTTCATCTGGTATTCCCTCTATTGAATCTAATGTGCAATGCATTCGATGACTAGTAGGTAAGAACAATGTGATTTCAGTATCTTCTGGACTATGCAATTTACGTATTTGTATTTTTTTAGTTACTAATTCTAATTGACTCGATTGAGATACAAGAATTTTTATACATTGACCTACACGTTTACCCGTACCATCATCTTTGTAATTATCGGGATTACCAAACTCTAATGATCCATCATTACGTGATACTCGCATAACTGAAAAATGATTTGTATTTGGAAGATAATGTGATTTAACAAGATCAGGATCATATTTTGCATCGTCTTTAAATTTAACAATATCATCTTTTTGAAAAAGTATTCCATTTTTTACTAATTTTAATTTTTCTTGAAATATGGTTAATTGACAATTTGAACCTTCTATGTTTACTCTTCCATCTTTTTCATATCCAGTTACTAAATATTCAACCCCACACCAATTTCCATATTCTTCTCTAAATTCAACAGTATCCATGTAACCAAATGCTTTTTCTATATCTGGAACAATTCGTAATATTTCTGCTAATCTAGCATTCATTTCTTTTTTATAAGTTTCGTATTCGGTCGGATCATTACCACCCTTAACCCACAATATTTTATTATCATCAGCTAACTTTAATATTTGTTCGGTTGTCCATTCTGGATTACCTTGATGATGACTTTTTAACATATGCATCATTTTTTTTCTTGTATCATGCTTTATAAGTTCCATTGATAATAATTGTGAATGAAATATACTTTGAAGAGAATGTAAAGTTTCTGTTTCCATATTATTTGTTTTTTCTAAATTTGTTTGTTTAATATTTGACATAGTTAGTTAATTTAATAAATATCTTAAAATAAAAAATCATTTTTATTTACCCTGGTATGGGTTTAAAACACTGTGTATTAACAAGTGATGTATTGCACGTTTAATTTTAATATGAAAATATATTAAAATTTTATTCATCTTCTTACAAATATTTATTAGGGATTTCGAAACATGGACACGATGTCGAATAATTATTGATTCCTAATATATAGGTGCAAATCGACATACAGGGGTCTACATGGATTTTTGGTTCTTTTGTATAAATATATAAAAAAATATAAAATATATAAAATGATACATCCCGATGATTACATCTGTTGTTTGTATGCTGATGCTGAAGACGAGCGTGTGTGCGTACGAGACCGTTGTTTGTTCAACTTAGGAAAAGGTTATTGTATTTGTGTATTGTTTTCAATTTTCTGTTGCACGGTGTTAATTTCGGTTTCTTATTACGTATTCAAATGAATTTCCTCGGTTACAACGCCCGCATTCAGCATTTGCACTCAACATAAAATTCAGGTATATATTAAAATTTATTCACTTAAATATTTAATAGGGATTTCGAAACATGGACATGATGTTGCATAATTATTAATTCCTAATATATTCCATCCTTCTCCAGATACTGTACTTGCATCAAAAGTACATCCGTTTGCTGGTTTGAAAACAGGTTTTTGACCAGTTGTAATTAATCCATAATAACTAGGTATTTCACAAGTCCAACCTCCTAAAGCATTCCACTGAGCCAAGTTAACAACGGCGTTAATACCTAAATTATTTTCTGTATGATCTAAAATTTTATTAACGTAAGCATCTAATATATTATCATCAACTGTTAAATTGGTTGCTATTTGTACATAGTATTCATATGCTTTTAGTGCAACATTACTAGTACCAACAGTTCCACTAGGTAATAAGCCATTGAATGCGTTACTAGCAACACAATCAGCATTTACTATATTTGGAGATGGAGCAGTAAAACTAGCTGCTGGTGTATATGGTTTTAATCCAATGTTATAACAAACTACTGCGCGGGTCATTTGTTCCTTTTCGTTTCCAACAGAAGGATATGCAGTTAATAAAGGAGTCCATAGATTTTTATCTACAAATTCTTGATCTTTTAATGCAAAATAACCAGATTTAAGAAGAATTGCTTGATTCATTTGGTTAATCAAATCAGTTCCTGATAAATCATTCACTACTTTGTTAAAGGCTGTTGTTGGTGTAGCACCTGGAAGTGCGCATTGATATACGTAATATGCATGAATTTTGTTCATAGCAAATAGACATTTATCAACTGTCATTCGAATTCCAGATCCAACTGCGGAATAAAAGAAAAAAGTTTGAGTTTCATCACCATTTAGAGCTGGTCCACCAGTATTACTGACTTCAAATGTAACATTTTCTTGTATATTATTATAATTAAATCTAGCAGTTGGATTTGGGTCTGACTCTGGGCGAAATTTTTTCATAAAATCAAAATAAAATTGGTTCCACCATTTAGGATTATAACGGTTAATAGATGTTTGTGGATATACATACCAATCAGGAGTCCATATAGTATTTTCTCTTGGTAGGGTACTTACAATATTAACAGCATTTTCTTCTTCTGTATTTGCTGGAAGAGGTGTTGGAAGGGCTTGGTTGTTCCATCTAAAATTACTCACTGTACCTGCCAAACCATTTTTAGCCCAATCATCTAAGTCTCCAATGATATGAGCCCATAAAAAAGTTAAATCGCACACGTTTGGAGCATTTTTCAAATCACTTTTATAGACGAT
>Ga0307488_10002179_pt1 | contig 16569 bp, 9 predicted proteins | sample SB02metaG_FD_202248 | JGI IMG/M metagenome (GOLD analysis project Ga0307488, IMG submission 202248) | Sea-ice brine microbial communities from Beaufort Sea near Barrow, Alaska, United States - SB 0.2 | ecosystem: Environmental > Aquatic > Marine > Coastal | place: USA: Alaska | collected 2017-05-06 | reverse complement strand
GTTTTATTGCTGATCCCTTTAGCGGTGACCCTGAAGCGAGGCTGTATAAAGCCGGTGACTTAGCGAGCTGGAATGCTGATGGCACCTTAAATTACCTGGGTCGTAATGACCATCAGGTGAAGATCCGGGGTTTCCGTATTGAGTTAGGCGAGATTGAAGCACAACTTAGACAGCATGAGATCATCAGCGATGCGCTGGTGATCGCGCACGAATCCGATGTCGGTGATAAGCAATTAGTCGCCTATCTCACGCCAAAGAGCCCGTTATCGGAAGAGATAGCAGTAGACGTGGAACCGCTACGTGCGGCGCTGAAGTCTGCCTTGCCTGAGTATATGGTACCGCAGCACCTAATACTATTAGATGCCTTCCCGCTGACAGCCAATGGCAAAATAGACCGTAAGGCCCTGCCCACACCGGACGGTTCGGGTCTGGTCACCAAAGAATATGTTGCCCCCGAAGGCGAGTTGGAACAAGCCCTCGCGGAGATCTGGCAAGACTTGCTGGGCATCGAACATGTAGGACGACACGACAATTTCTTCGATCTAGGTGGGCACTCCCTGTTAGCAGTCCAAGTCGTCTTTCTTATCACTAAACAGCGATGGATATGCTCCCTTATAAATTTATTCAATCATCCCACTCTATCGTCACTCTCGGAGTGTATTAACACTCAAGAGATTGAGTCTAACTGTGCTTTGGCACCTTACCGCGAGGGCGGCACTGAACCTCCAGTTTTTTTCGTACACGAAATTGTTGGAGATAGTTTATACGCCAAGGAGTTACTTGCTTCTATAGATGATGCCTTTCCTGTGTATGGACTTGATTCAACAGGTCCAAATGATACGCCATTGAATACCTTAGCGGCTATGGCGACACGTTTAGTGACAGCCATGCGCCAAGTGCAGCCTAATGGCCCTTATAAACTTATTGGCTGGTCTGCGGGGGGGTACTTGGCTTACGAAATGTCCAAGCAACTGCTTGGTGATGATGAACAGATAGAATGTTTGGTTTTACTGGACACTCAGTACAGGGTGGCAATTCAACAGGAACTACCGTCGAAAGAAGAATCACTTAGAGAACAAATACGCATCGCACATCAACACTACAAAAGCACATTGGCAGGGAATGATCTAGAAGATGGGCTGAATCAATTGAATCAACTTTTCTATGACAAGGGTATAGAAAGCCTAGATATACATAAACTGCTTACAGATGATTGGGAGGAGGAGCTTAACCAAGCCAATTATACAGACATGCTACTTTGGTACGCCGCATTGGATTTAAATGATTTTTTAGGTAATATAGATTATTTGGACTATTTGTGGACTCGAAGGTGTGCCTTTAAAAACGCATGTAACGAACATGTGTTCATGCCAATTCCCATTGATGTACACATTATGGTGGCTAAAGACAATCTTCTTAAAGAAGGCGTTAAACACGATGATTTTATGAGGTGGAATCAACTGCTTTCCGAAAGGCAAATTAACATCATACCGGTTCCTGGCGATCACGGATCCATGATTGACAACCCTATACATGCTGAAGTGTTAGGACAGTTTATTACTACGGCTATGAAATCGAGTCATCATCATGCTCTTAAACTATCTGACTCATTCTATAACCCATTGATCAAAATTTGTGACGGTGATGCAAGGCAAGGCCAAATAATTTGCTTACCGGGTGCTGGTGATACGGTGATGAGTTTTGTTTCGTTAGTGGGGACGTTGGAAGGAAATTGGCCGGTCTATGGAATACAACCTCGAGGTACTGACGGTGTCGGCATTCCACATACCTCCGTAGAAGCGGCTGCAGAGTTTAATATCAAATCCCTCATGTCCCAAAGCTCCCCACCGGATAAGGTTCATCTGATAGGCCATTCTTTTGGTGGCTGGGTCGCTTTTGAAATGGCGTTAAAATTACGTGAGATTGGAGTGCAAATCGATTCTCTGACATTGATTGACAGTGAGGTGCCTTGTGGTGTCGGAGTGCTTGGCCAAGAGTATACTCGAACGGAAGTATTAATGGTCATGATAAAGGGCTACGAGCTTCGCTTGAATACTTCTCTGAATATAGAGAGGAATCAGCTTCATAATCAAAAAGAAGAGATACAGCTGAAAATGCTGCATCAAGCACTTGTACGAGTTGGCTTAATGCCTCCCAACTCACCTGCGAATCGCCTGCTTGGTACTGTTCGCACTTTTGAAACAGCATTAAGAACACAGTATCAACCGGCTAAAAGCTATCCTGATCCAATCAGTTTGGTTCTTTTGTCCGATACGTTGCATCAAAAGATAGAAGATGAAACGGTTGAAAAAATTGTGGCTGGTTGGGGTGAGTTTGCACCAAAATTAGGCTATTGGCATGGTACTGGAAATCACTTTACTGCACTGGAGCAACCTTATGTTAGAGATTTGGGGCAGTGGCTAAATTTAACGTTAATTGAGAGTATCAAAAAAGGCTATAATATAACCGGGGCGGTCAAAAAATAACCATAAAAAACCGTATCTATATTGATACCCTAATTTGAACCGTGCCCTCAATGGTCTGATTTTTTCTAAAATGAAGCTCAAAAAAAATGAAATCCATTTATGGTATACCTATGCTAATCAGACTGTCGGCCAACAACAGTTGTCTGATTACGCTACTATTTTATCCACTGAAGAGACTTATCGACATCAAGCGTTCTACTTTGAGAAGGACCGGCATCAATTCTTAGTTACGCGTGCGTTGTTGCGTACGGTACTATCAAAATACGATAATACGGTGCGGCCTGACGAGTGGTTATTTGATAAAAATGACTACGGAAAACCATACATCGCACACAAAGCGCTTACTCCTCTTCTTTATTTTAATCTTTCCCATACCGACGGCTTAGCAGTTCTTGCGGTTACTCAAGCGGAAGAGGTGGGCGTGGATGTGGAGCATATAAATAGAGTAGGGGATAGCCATCAATCGATAGCCAATCATTTTTTTTCACGTTCAGAATATCAAGAGTTAGCCCGTCTTCCTTCAGATCAACAAGCTGAGCGATTTATTACTTTATGGACGTTAAAAGAAGCTTATATCAAAGCTAAAGGTATGGGCTTATCTATTCCTCTTGACCAATTTAGCTTTTCATTTGTAGACGCAGAAAACGTCGAAATAACGTTCAAAAATGTAGACGACCAAAGTCAAGACAACCAATTTTGGAATTTTTGGTCTATGTCTCTAGGTAATGGGTATAAGCTCGCTGTAGGCTTAGAAAGCAGCTATAAGAAAAATGATTATAGCATCTCTCAAATTAACTATGTTCCTAGCATCAATTTGTAAGTAACTACGAGCGTACTCAGCTCTTTTTACTCTCGACTTCAGGAGATAAGCTAAAGCTCACGTGTCACCAGAAACTGGGCTAGTAGATCTAAGCCTGTTACCAGAGTTTCGGGATTTCCTCCAAAGCCAATGCGAGCATATCCTGGCATGTCGAAACAGCTTCCAGGCACTAGCAATACTCCGGTTTCTTGAACCAAACGCTCGCAAAAGTCGATATCATTTTGCATCTTCGGAATGGACATCAAGCCGCACACGCCGCCGTTAGGTAAATTCCAAGAGGTTCTATCATTGTTTTGGATAAACCATTGCTCAAGGTGATCTCTGTTTTTTGATGCTTGTAGTAGTCGAGGTTTTGAAAATGCCTCTATATTGTCCAGCATCTTCGATGCAATAAATTCAGTAAGGGGTGCGACGTACAAGTTGCCATAATCTTTCTGTCGAACACAGGCGTTGACGACATTGGAGGGGGCAATGATCCAGCCAAAACGCAAGCCTGGAGCGCCGTATGCTTTTGAGAAAGTACCGACGGTGATCGTGTTTTCATAAGCATGTACCGGGTCAATGAGGGGTGCATGATCATAAGTGAGCTCCTGAAATGCCGCATCCCAGACCAAATACATCGATCGATCGCGCACGAGCGCTATAATTTGATCAAGCATCGCTTGTGAAATGCTTTTGCCAGTTGGATTGTGAGGGAAGTTAAGCACCAGAGCCTTGGTATCTGGCGTTAACATTTCCTCAAGTTGCTCGAGATCTAATGCAAAAGCCTTATCAGGTGATAGCTGCCATTTGCTTACCTTACAACCCATCGCGACCGCAATCTTGTCATGACAGTGATAACAGGGCCCCAGCGTTACAACATGATCACCAGGTGCTAAGATGGCTCGCATGACAAACTGTAAGGCTTCGTTGGCACCATTGGTGACGACCACAGTCTCCGGATTGCCTTTGCCAAAGAGCGCGGCCAGTTGCTCACGTACTTGAAGGCTGCCTGCGGTCTCAATATCTTTTAGGTAATGGCTGTCAAGCTCTGCAAAATCAAACTGTGCTAGATCACGAATCTGCTTAAAACTATATTCTTCGACACCGCTTCCGCTGATATCAAATCTATTGTTAAAGTAATACTGTCGATACCACTCTTCTAGTGGGGCGGGTTGATAACCTGCTAGGCTTGTTCCAGTAATATCAATCATATGTCACTTTTTAAGTTGAAGGGTTGATGATAGTGTTTAGTAGATCACACGGTCTTGCTTGCTCTGTAGTACTTCTTGGCAGCGTCGGATATCTCGAATTACGTTTATTCTTTTATACCATCTGTCCGTGCCATCAAAGCGTGCTGTAAAGGGCCGGCGGCCGTGGACTACCTCATAATTATCTACAATCAAAATTTCACCGGGCTTAAGAGCTACTTCAATTAAAGACTCTGTGACAATCTCGATAATGGCATCTAAGGCGTCTTTGGCATCTTGATCTTCTGGGGGATCCATAAAGTAGGGGTCCAAGCGAAGACAGGGGTCTTTTTTGTTACCGAATAATACCGCTATTTTCTCGGGCCTAGCGTCTCGTTGCGCCATGGTAGTATACATCTTATTAATATCTTTACTTTGCCCATCTTGCATAGATTCAAGCATTTCTGCTCTCTCTGTCGAGCTGTACTCAGCCTTGTGAGAATTATCTGGCCGTATGGTAAAATGTTTTTCAAAAAGAACATCAAGGTGCTTTTCAGAAAGTTTGCTGTAATCAGGCTTAGATAGCGTGGTAGGGATCTGTTCATGATTGCGCATGCACATCATCACCAAATAATCCCCACGCAATTCATGGAAGGCGTCCTCAGTATGCCAGGTTAACTCATCCTTGCTGCCGCATCCGAGTTGCTCGTTTTCGAATTTTTTTATGGGTAAAATATCGTGAATAACTCGTCCATCCTGCTGTGTTTCCCAGCCAAAAATATCGCCCAGTATGGTCGAACACAAACACAAAAACATCATTGCATCCTGACAGGTGTCATTATTGGTTTCTAACTCCCAGTGAGCGGGTGTTGGTCCGATGATGTTATCGTGAACCATATTGCTAGAAATAACACAGTAGCCTTCAGGTGGGGGATCGTATTTAAACTCGTTCAAAAAATTCATCAGCCGGAACGGCAACTTATAAGCGCTCAAAGGCAACTTTTTTAAAAACTGTGGATCATTGAAAGAAGACCAATTAGTAACACAATCGCCTACTAAGCGTTGGATGTCCTGAGTTTCTAGGGTGTTTGCACTAAAATAATTCTTATTGCTAGCTTGGTTCATGCGTCCTCACTGTTTTTGTGTGTTGATTTATAGGTGACTCAATGGCATCGAGCCCATCGTTGTAGAACTTTCACGAGAATTAACTAACAAGCTTGATTTCCTGTGAGCCAATCATTTTTTTTGCTGCAATACCGCGTACTTTACATTCCTCAAGTAATTTGCCTGTTTGCACAAGTTGTTCAGAGTTTTCTTCGTATTCTATCCCCATAAAATACTTGTAACAGGTTTCAAGCCCTAATGCGTAAATGACCACCTGCTTGGGGTTAAATATGTTTATTAACTTGTTAGCTTGCGCCGCATTGCAACCGTTTAAGCGCCTGGAGTCTTTGATGTTTTTGGGTACTTTTTCGGTGTAAAGTGCGCCGTATAACCACGTGAATGGTGCGCCCACGCATTCCAAGCCAATGGCGAGGAAGTCTAGATCTCCGATAGCTTGTTGAATATTTTTGTATACATTTTCATCTAAGCACGTGGCATCGGCACCAAAAAATAACTTTTTACCCGCAAACTCAATTAACCATGCGGTTTTTGAGCGAATGTTTAAGTCGCCATGCTCGCCCATAAATGGAATGGCGGTAATACGAACATCATTGTCGTTAGATAGAGCTTCAAGATCCTCAAATTCGGAGACATTGAAGTTGAGCTGATTTAGCATGAGCTTTAAAGAGGGGTCGCACAGCATTCCACCACTATTTTTGGGTACAAGTACGGTACCGACTTTGTGTCTGAGCTGTAGCAGTGTTTCGAGTTGAACATGATCGCTATGTGTGTGTGTTAAGCAGAGGTAGTCAATACGCGGCGGCAGCTCGCTGAAGCTGATCATGTGCATAGGATCGTTGTCATCACGGCTGGCGATAACTGGGTCGATGAGTATGGACACCTCCGGCGTTTCCAATAAGAATCCGGCGTGACCGACGTACTGCAATTTATATGGTTGATCTAATGGCGTGTAAGAATACTTCGGCGCTTGATCGGTAAATAAACTTTTATAGTCCAGCCCACCACAGCAGTCATTATTATTAAATATATGATCAATTTCATTCATTGATAAAGGGTCTTCACGAGAGGCCAGTAATTGTTTTAAAACGGGGGAGTTGAAGGGTAGATGGGCTTGTAAATGATTATCGTCTGCTACTCGGGGCGTACTTAACATAAAAGGTCGCTCTTGATCGCCGCCAAGCAAACCAAAAGACGCACTTTGAAGCTCCGTTTTATACAGTTTACTTCGGTAAACCAACGCTTCGAAAACTCGAAATGAGGCATTGTGCTGCAAGTCAAAAACCAATTCTATATAGCCTTTCAGCGGCTCTGGAATTTTTTCGTACAATGGCTCGAGGCTCTCTCCAGAAGTGTGCGCACGCAGCATGTCGTTTAGCTCTGCAATGGCTTCCGACAACGCTATTAAATCGGAGTGGTTGTTTTCGGTAGATTCTACGAGCGCTTTGATTTGAGGAAGTTGTTTTTCCGTACTATACAAGAAATCGCCCCCTGCTAATTGCTTGCTGGCCGCAATATGAAGTTGGTGATTTTTGATGAACGATTTCATCAATCTAAGGTGAGTGGCTGTCGTGTATCGTGCAGCGGATAGGGGCGCCATTAGTAAGGGCCACGCATACCAGCCATTGAAAAGAGGTTCGAAATAGACTTCTTCTTTTAATCGGTAACAGCGGCTGTCAGGGTCATGCATATTGTAAGTTCCTTAACACTCTAGGATTAATATATATATTTTAGGCTAGCGATCGTATTTGTACAGCGACTAGGTTAAACGTGTTAATTAGTGCAATGTTTTGTTATTAACGTTGAAGTTTACCAATGGGTTAGATTCAACTGTCTTCACCAGGGCATTATTATGCTCTGGTGCGTGGTGCTCAATAATGCCAGATTGAGAATCCATAAGTAAAAAAGACGCGCTCTCTTCGTTTTCACTGCGGATTTCAATTAATGGAAATCGCACTGGTGATACGGTGTGATCAGCATAAAAAAGCATGCCGCCACCCGCTGGGATACCTAGGCAGCTGCCCCCTTGATGCACATTTGCCGCGCGGTGAAGTGAACCCCAATCGTTCGTTTCCTCATGTGTCATTATGCAGCACGGTACCAGTGCCAGAGTATCAAGCCACTCGTCATTTAGTGGCGTAAAACAGCCTAGGCCAAGCTGTACTGCACCGGCTGAAACACCGATCAATTGCGCGCCTTCGTAGTAGCGCCGTTGTATTGTTTTACTTAACCGGGCCTGTTCAAAGGCCTGCCAGCCAGTAGCCACATCTCCTCCCGCAAGCAAGATCAAATCCGCCTCTTTAAGAGCGCACTGATCATCATTAGAGTAGGGCGAGCAGAGCATTTTACATTGAGTGATGCCGACATTATTCATTGCCGCCTCAAAGATCTCATAGTAATTAGGATTGTCGCCGTTGGATGCTCCAAGATAAATGGCTTTAGGGGTTTTATTCTCTACGTTGTCGATCAGCTCTTGTAATAAGAAGCTATTATCTGACTTCCAAAACAGAAGCTGGCTGTCAGCAAGCAATAAAATAGGCTTTATGGTATTTGTCATGAAACTCTCTTTGCCCTTTGTCGAAATTATTTCTCGAAGTTCAAATGAAATAATGGCAGCACGAAAGTGTTGCTTTTGGCGCCAACATAATGCAATTAGAACAGATGCGGCAAAACCCCTGCTAGTGTCTCCAAATGCGCATCATTAATGTCTAAATGTGTCACTGCTCTCAGTTTTCCTTCACCCATAGAAACCATACGAATGTTATGGTGAAGTAGCTGATCTAACACTTGCTCTGACCCAATGTCTTGCGCGGCATAAAATATCACAATATTTGTCTCTACCGGTTCAAGTTTGCTGACCCATGAACAAGACTGGAGCGTGGTCGCAATCTCTTTGGCTCTGATGTGGTCTTCTGCCAAACGGTCAACATGATGGTCAATGGCATAAGTTGCTGCTGCAGCTAAAAAACCTGCTTGTCTCATGCCACCGCCTATTCGTTTTCGAATACGCCTTGCTTGCTCTATATCTGTGTGATTTCCCAACAGCGCTGATCCCACTGGGCAGCCGAGCCCTTTTGAAAAACACACCGAAATCGTGTCAAACAAGCTGCCGTACGATTGAGGCTTATCACCGCGTGCTACGAGTGCGTTCCACAAGCGTGCGCCGTCTAAGTGATACCGCAGTGAATAGTGCTTAGCTTTATTTTTAAGCGCTTGTAAAGTGTCAAAATCATAACATGCTCCGCCGCCTTTATTTGTGGTGTTTTCGACGGCCAGTAGGCGCGAACAAGGAGCATGGATATCCACTTTTCTAACTAAATCATCGATATCAGCGGGTTGGATTAAGCCGCGCACACCTCTGGCCAGACGAGTAGATGCACCTGCGTTGGCGGCAATGCCACCGCCTTCAAAGTGATAAATATGGCTATGCTCATGGCAGATAACTTCATCGCCAGGGCGAGTGTGAAGCATAATGGCGAGTTGATTTGTCATTGTGCCGGAGGGGCAAAATATGGCATCTTCGGCTCCAAAATAGCTGGCCACCTTTTGCTGCAAGGCGTTGACACTTGGATCGTCACCAAAAACATCATCCCCCAGTGCTGCTGAATGCATTGCATCGCGCATTTCTGTTGTCGGTAAAGTAACGGTATCGCTTCTTAAATCGATAATCTCTGTCACGGTTGGTGTAGTCCTCGTGAATGCGTGTCGAAAAATTATTTTGTATGAAAAACGCAAACCAGTTAAACTTCGTCACGTGCAGAAAACCTACTATACTACGTTCAGAAAATCTACTTGAAGCAAGCGCAGGTTATAATAAACTGCTTTCTAAATATTGTGAAGTAAAAGCACAGGCAGAATAAAACTCTCGTAAATTAGAACCTTCAGGACGAGCTCCTTAGAATCCAAGGTGGCATCTAATAATTTTCATATCTAATCAAGGGTGATGTAACAACAATGACAACTGAACTTAACATGCTTAAAGCTTTTTTTTATCGGTTCAAATGGCACCTTGCCTTGTCGGCCATTCTTGGCACTCTCAGTGCAATGCTCAGTGTGTGGGTGATCTCGTTAATTACCGATGTGATAGGTGAGCTTGAGGGAGGGGGTGGTGTTGATCTCTCAGTCACGCAGTTTGTGCAATTTATATTTGTTGTGGTCGGTGTATTTTGTTTGGGTTTTTTGTCGCAATTTGTTGTTATGAAACTGAGTGCAAATGTAGTGTATGAACTCCGCGTCCATATGTTAAAAAGGGTGTTGGCGACAGGTTATCGTCAAATAGAAAAGATTGGAGGTCATCGGGTGATGGCGACCCTAACAGAGGATATAGGTCGTTTTTCGACCGGATTTATGATATTGCCGGAGTTGTTTTTCAATACGGTTACGGTGCTCTTGTGTATCGCTTACTTGCTGTATTTGTCTTGGGCGCTCACTGCGGTGACATTGGTCGTGGTGGGAGTTTTAGGCGGCTTGTCGGTGCTTGCAATTCGGTATGCAGATCGGCACCAAGTAGCTCTGAGAGAACTGGATGATTCGATGTTCTCAAATTTGAGGGCGCTCACCAACGGGGGAAAAGAAATTAACGTCAATAAAAATAGAATGCGTTTCTTTTATTTTCAGTTGATGTCACCGTTATTCAAGAACATTCGTAAACACACGATAAAGTCTTCAGTTGTATTTATTTCGATGGGTAGTGTGTCGAATGCGTTGATTCTATTGTTGATCGGATCCATTGTCTTTGCGTCGAGTATGTTTGGCCTTACTGAGGTGAAGACAATTGTGGCATTTATTTTTGTCGTCTTATACCTCATGGACCCTCTCCTGCAGAATATTGATATGATAAGTCAGCTTAACGAAACAAAAATTTCACTGAATAAAGTTGGATCGCTAGAGCTGGCTGATGTAGAACAGTTTTCGCTGTCTGCTCATGCTAAGTGCAACCGTATTGAGGTCAGTTCGTTAGGCTTGTCTGATGCGACCTATACATATCACTACGCAGCGGAAAATGGCGATGAACACGCGTTTGAACTGGGGCCTGTATCTATGCAGGCCAATAAAGGGGAATTAATATTTGTTACGGGCGGTAATGGCAGTGGTAAATCGACGTTTGCAAAATTACTTGTAGGTTTATACAAGCCAGATGCTGGTAGCGTTATGATCGACGGTCGGGCGATCACGGGGGAGCAGGACGCCGCCCCTTCGTTAGATAACACCACGGTCATTTTTTCCGATTTTTTTCTTTTCGACCAGGTGCTGGATAGCACTGGCGAGCTTGCCGACGATGGTGAGATTGATCGGCTACTCCATTTGTTACAACTTGAGCATAAAGTGACCCCAACGAACGGCGTATTATCCACCACGAACCTGTCACACGGGCAGCAAAAAAGGCTGGCGATGGTACAGGCACTCATAGAGGATGCACAGATATGCGTATTTGATGAGTGGGCCGCCAATCAAGATGCGGAATTCAAAAGCTACTTTTACCATACCTTGCTGCAGGAGCTTAAAGCCAAGGGAAAAATTGTCATTGTTATCTCACATGATGAAAACTACTTCGATGTAGCTGATCGTAGATTGCATTTCAGTGAAGGTAAATTAGTGAACTGCTGAGAGAGATGGTTAGGTATTGGGTTTTCAGCCTTAAAAATGAATTTTTAAGGCGAGAAACCAACACTTTGAAATAGTATCAGTAGAATAAGTTGAGTTATGTGACTAAAGAAAAACGACCTCAAGAGTGGATCTTAGAAGAGATATTCAGTATGCATGTTGCGTTTTGGTAGGTGACTCTTTGAGTAGAGAAGTAAACCTGACGTAATTCGTTGTAATAATGGCCCGACATACATTCGATAAGGGCTAATCGGCTGAGTCACCGAAGAGCAGGCTACCTTGTTGATATATCCCGCTAATTTGTTAGCTGGCATGATGATATTGGTAGTATTTTAGGGTAAAGGCTTCTAATGTAGTGCTATTCCAATCCCGCCTAACCCGTATTATGGTATAACTTGTGTCATTAAAAGAATGTAGAAACTTGGTTTTATGAATATTTCTCGTAAAGTGGTTGTACCCTTTGTTATTTTGGCACTTGGCGCGATTGGCCTCTTATTATTATCGTCCATGAAGCGGCCTGCAGAACAAAAGATAGCGGTCGACAATACCCCGGTTGTTGATGTGTACGTAGTAGAGGTCAAGCCCTATCAGCTTATGATTGAATCTCAGGGAGTGAGTGAGCCCCTTAGTCGAACTCAGCTGATAGCCAATGTCAGTGGTATCGTGCTGTCTTATAACTCTGCTTTTAATGCCGGCGGCATGGTTACCCAAGGTGAAGTCTTGCTTGAAATTGAAAAGCTAGATTATCTCAGAGCGTTAAAGTCCGCTGAGGCCAACCTTGCTCGAGCCAAGGCTGGTTATACCGAGGAGCAAGCACGTGCGAAAATTGCCGTCGATGAATGGACGCGTGAAAATCGTCTTAAGAGTGCACCGTTACTGGCTTTGCGCAAACCACAATTAGCGCGTGAAAAAGCCAATGTGCTGTCTGCAGAAGCGGAATTAGACAGTGCCCAACGTAATCTTGAACGGACCACTATAGTCGCGCCTTACAACGCCATCGTTGCTCAGCGCGATATTGATATTGGTCAGCTGGTGGCAGTTAACAGTAGTTTGGGTGAGATCATGGCCACCGATATAGCTGAGATCCGATTACCTATCTCTCTCGATGATTATTACCGTCTGAATCTTAACGCCACTCAAGTAGTCGCTGCTGGTCAAGTTAATCCTAATGCTCGATCAAACAAGGTCACACTGAGCTTGCAGATAGGCAAACAAACGCTTACGTGGTTTGGCACCATCGTTCGAGATGAGGGGGTGATTAATGCCAATAATCGTTTGCTCTATTTAGTTGCACGTGTAAGTGACCCCTATGGCTTAAGCAGTAATCAATATGATTTAGGTAGTAGTCATTCTGGGCCCCTGCGTTTTGGCAGTTTTTTACAAGCACAGCTTCAAGGGCCAATTGTTGAGGGTATCAGTAAAATTCCAAAATCCAGTCTAGTACGTGATGAATATGTATTTGTGGTAGGCAGCGACTCTACGCTGCGTAAAACACCTGTATTGATTGTCGGTGAACAGGATCAGTACGTGTATGTCAGTAGCCCCCTTAAGTCTGGTTCCCGCGTGCTAAACACGCGTGTTTCACTCGCGCTACCGGGCATGAAAGTAAAAACCACCACGAGCTTAGAGGCTCCTGTTCATGTCCAATAACAACCCTTCTACGGAGCCACAACCCAAAGAGCAACCAGAAAAGCTAGCAGAAATACAAACAGGGATTATTGCCTGGTTTGCTCACAATTCTGTCGCAGCTAATCTATTGATGTGGATGATTATTGTGGGTGGCATCGTATCGATTTTTACCATTGAAAAGCAAACCTTCCCCAAGATTAATATCAATAATATTGAAATACAGGTTGCCTATCCTAGCGCTGCACCGCAAGAAATTGAGCAAGGCATACTCATGCCCATAGAAGAATCCTTGCAGGGACTTGACGGAATTAAGAAAATACACGCCACCGCCACCGAGGGAATGGCATCTTTAATCATTCAAGTGCAAAGTGGTTATGAACTGCAGCAATTGCTCGACAAAATCAGTATGCGTGTCAATGCCATCCGCACTTTCCCTAAAAATATAGAACAGCCACAAGTTTTTCAGGAGCGCTTCAGCGAGCCGGTTGTGCGTATCCAGGTTTATGGTGAGCTGAGTGAGCGGGAGTTGAAGGAGCTAGCGATTAGCTTTCGCCCAGAAGTTGCGGCGATATCAGGCGTTGGCCGCGCAGAACTCGAAGCCACGCGCGCTTATGAAGTAGCGATAGAAATCACTGATGAAAGGTTGCAGGAATATGCATTAGATTTTGATCAGGTGGCGGAAGCGGTGCGTAACTCTTCACTCGATTTACCGGGCGGTTCAATTAAAGCCGCAGATGGCGATATTCTTCTGCGAACTAAAGCTCAGGCCTATTACGGTAACGAATTTGCTGAAATTGTCTTGCGCACGAACATCGATGGGTCACGCATTACACTGGCAGATGTCGCGACTATCAGTGACGGTTTTGAAGAGCGCTCGGGCTTTTCCAGTTTTAACGGTCAGCAGACGGTGATGATTAATGTCTATACTGCCGAGGGTCAAAACGACATTGATGTCTCTGCTGGTGTGCACGATTTTATCAATCTAAAAAATACAGAGCTACCCAAGACGGTGGCACTAGCCGTTTCGGCTGATCAGTCTTTTTACCTAAAAGATCGCCTCAATTTGATGCTTAAAAATATGGCGTTTGGTGGATTTTTCGTTTTTATTATTCTCGCGCTTTTTTTGCGCCTACGTCTCGCCTTTTGGGTGTTGATTGGCATGGGAGTGAGTTTTTTAGGCGCTATGGCGCTCATGCCAGCGGTTGATGATTTGACTATTAACATGCTCACTTTGTTTGGTTTTATTCTGGTGTTAGGAATTGTGGTTGATGATGCGATCATTATTGGCGAGAGCGTCTACTCAGAAATTGAAAAAAATGGACAATCACCTACTTCCGTAATTATTGGTGCCAAACGTGTCGCAATGCCAGCGACGTTTGGAGTATTAACCACGATTTGTGCTTTTATTCCCATGGTATCTATTGGCGGCGAAATGGGTGCGTTTTGGGGCAGTATCGGCTGGATTGTTATTCTTTGTCTGGTTTTTTCATTGATAGAGTCAAAGTGGATATTACCCGCCCATTTGGCGCAGATGAAAAACCAGAAAAGCCAGTCTGATTCGCCCAATTTTTTTGAACGAATCAGGCTGAAAGCTAGCTCCAGCCTTCAGTCTTTTATCGTACATAAATACCAACCTGTGCTTGAGCTGAGCTTAACGTACCGTTATAACACTATGGCAATATTTTTTACGCTGATGCTTTTATCGGTGGGCTTAGTACAGGGTGGGGTTGTGCGCTGGGAGTTTTTCCCGAAATTACCCAGCGACTATATTGAAGCTACCATTGTCATGGAAAGTGGTACCAACTCTGATGTCACTAATGCAGCCTTAAAGCGTGTAGGCTTGGCTCTTGAGCAGGTCGATACTGATTTGCAGGCAAGCAACGATGAGCCTGTGTTGACCCACTATTTCTCGGGCTCCTACAGCGAAACGACCGGCGAAGTAATAGCGGAATTGACTAAGGGTGAAGATAGAGAAACCAATTCTTTTGAGATAGTTAACCTTTGGCGTCAGGCCACCGGAGTAATTGTCGGCGCTAAGAGCATCAACTTTAGCCAAGCGATAGGTGGGGCTCAGCAAGGTAAACCGATTTCATTTCAGTTAATCGGTAATAACATAAATGAGTTGCGAGCAGCGACCTTGGAATTAAAAGAAAGGCTGGCAGCCTTTGAAGGTGTTTATGATATTGAGGACTCTTATAGTAGTGGTAATCGCGAAATTTTAGTGATACTCACACCTAAAGGCGAGTCATTGGGCTTTACTCTGGCTAATGTGGCGCGTCAAGTTCGCCAAGCTTTTTATGGTGTCGAAGCCCAGCGTATTTTGCGCGGTACTGAAGAAGTTAAGGTGATGGTTCGCTATCCCTTGTCATCAAGGCAGTCGGTCAGCGATCTTCAACAGATGCATTTGCGCACACCTAGTGGCGCGATGGTGCCCTTTGCCGAGATTGCCAACATCGAATTTGCCCAAGGTTCTCCTAGCATTATCCGTATTGATCAATTCCGCTCAGTGACCGTTTCTGCTGATGTAGAAGCAGCTGTAACTGAAGCCGGTAGAGTCATTGATAACATTGAAAAGAGTTTTGAAGCGAGGCTTGCGCAGCAGTATTCAGGGGTGAGTTTTGCCCTCGAAGGTATGTCTAAAGAGGAACAGGACGCGTTAAACAGTCTTACACTGGCAGCCCTTGGTGCCTTACTGGGCATTTATGCGTTGTTAGCAATTCCTCTTAGGTCCTATAGCCAACCATTGATTATTATGTCGGTTATTCCCTTCGGTTTTATCGGCGCCTTGGTCGGCCATTTAGTGCTGGGTTTATCGTTTTCAATTCTTTCCGTTTTTGGCTTGGTCGCTTTGTCGGGTGTTGTCGTCAATGATAGTTTGATTATGGTCGATTTTGTCAATCGCGCTCGGGATCAAGGCTTGTCAATCAAGTCAGCGGCGGTGCAAGCGGGCACGCAACGTTTTAGGGCCATCGTACTCACTTCGGCAACGACATTTTTTGGGCTATTGCCCATCGTACTTGAGCGGAGTCTACAGGCACAAATTGTTATTCCGATGGCGATATCACTCGCTTTTGGTATTTTGTTTGCCACAGTGATAACGCTTATTCTGATTCCCAGCCTTTATTTGATGTTAGATGATATGCATCGATTTTTTGATAAATTTAAAGACAAAAACGGCCAGTTAGAACAGCCCTAACGCTGTATGACTGCTACTTGATTTTGGCATTGAATCTTTCCAAAACAGGGCAATCGCATTAAAATCCATCGGCGTATAAGACCTTGTACAAAAAGCTATAATTCCAGTCCGCTTTTCGCTTTGGTGTTGATTTTTGAAATCCGCACCCTATTTACAAGACGTACCCACGATTTTAGTGAGCTGCACGTTAAAGTAAATTAGCACTATCACAGTTAAGCGCGTGCTTTACACTATGCCCTCTAAGTTTAGTGGTATCCCATTACTTGTGCCCTATCAACGTAGAATCATCCATTAATTGAGCGCGGACAAACGTTGATCTTGCAGTAAGAGAATTTTTACGGTGTTGACCGCTGCGTATTCGCTCCCATCGTGAACACCCATTGGCGTGCATCATGAACACCTATTCTTATCCATCGTGAACACCTAGTGGGGGTTCTAGCGGGAAATCGTCCAAATGTCCGGCAATTGGCTGTAGCCTTTTAGTTTAAAGGCGCCCAGAGCTGGACACCAATCACACAACACCTCTATTGGTATCGTTTTGCT
>Ga0307488_10002177_pt1 | contig 16574 bp, 14 predicted proteins | sample SB02metaG_FD_202248 | JGI IMG/M metagenome (GOLD analysis project Ga0307488, IMG submission 202248) | Sea-ice brine microbial communities from Beaufort Sea near Barrow, Alaska, United States - SB 0.2 | ecosystem: Environmental > Aquatic > Marine > Coastal | place: USA: Alaska | collected... | reverse complement strand
CTCTCTCAGGTGGCCGACATAGTCGCGCTGTTTAGACGCTCCATGACGGGCTGGTTGGTGGCGATCGCGCTGTTGGTGCTGACTAGTTAGAGATCGTCTCGTGACTGTCCTCTTTATTCCAGGGCGCCACTTTAAACAGTAGTAGCATTCCGGGAATCGCCAGCAGGGTGCACAGATAGAAGAAGTTTTCCCAGCCCACGCCCTCAACAATAATCCCAGTGAATGAACTGGCCACGGTGCGTGGTACCGCGGTCAGTGCGGTAAATAGTGCCAACTGGGTGGCGGCGAAAGCCGGGTGGGTGGAACGCGCCATAAAGGCGACAAATGCGGCGGTGCCTAGCCCGACGCCAAGATATTCAAAGCTGATCACCAGCCCCAGCAACCACAGTCCTTCGCCCACTCTGGCGAGAACCGCAAAGCCGAGAATAGAGATAATCTGTACCAAACCAAATAGCCACAGGGCGCGGTTGATGCCGATTTTTAGCATTAATATGCCGCCGACAATACCGCCTATAATCACCGGCCACAGCGCCGCATGCTTAGCGATTAGGCCGATCTGAGTCATACTAAAACCCATATCTAAATAAAACGGTGTCGCCAGGGCCGTGGCCATGCTGTCGCCGAGTTTATACAGCAGCATAAACGCTAGAATTAGGCAGGCCTGTTGAACGCCCTGACGGGAAAAGAATTCCTTAAAGGGATCGACAATGGCTTGATTGAGCGTGGTGGGGTGGCGGGCATCGGTCTTGGGCTCGGCAATGCTCAGGGTCATTACAATACCGATCAGCATAAAGGCTGCGGTGACCATAAACACGGTTTGCCAGGGCAGGCTGTCAGCCAGTATCAGGGACAGGGAGCCGGGCACCAATCCGGCAATCCGGTAGGCGTTGACATGGATCGAGTTGCCCAGCCCCAGTTCCTGATCAGGCAATATTTGGCGGCGATAGGCGTCGAGCACAATATCTTGAGTGGCACTTAAAAAGGCAATTAGCAGACACAGCCAGGCGATGCTCCAGATCTCGGTGTTGGGATTAAAAAAGCCCAGTGCGGCAATCGACAGCAGCAAACCTATTTGAGTTGCCAGCATCCAGCCGCGGCGCAAACCGGCGCTAAAACCTAAGCGACTTAAACCGGGCACCGCTAAACGGTAGCGATCGAGCAGCGGCGACCAGAAGAATTTCCAGGTGTAGGGCAGGCCGATCAAGGCGAAGAAGCCGATCTCTTTGAGCCCTACCCCTTCCGAACGCAGCCAGGCCGGTACTAGAGAGATCAGTAAATACAGCGGCATGCCTGAGGCAAAGCCGGTAAAGATACAGATCAACATACGGCGATTGAGCAATGCCTGCTTGATGCTGGTTGAGTTCATTAAAAGCCCTGTTGTGGCTATGGGTTTACGTTCTAATGGCGCCTAGGGCTGCCAGCGAAATTGTTTGAGACTGATACGGCCGTTGTTAAACACAATCCCTTCTTCTTGCAACAGAGCCCGTTGCCGCAGGCCACTGTCGCTCTCGGGGCCTAGGCTAATTTTGCCGGCCGCGTTGATCACTCGGTGCCAGGGCAGTGTGGTTTCAGCGGGCAGTTTGCGCAATATATGTCCTATCAAACGTGCGGCTCGCGGCAGTCCCGCCAAATCTCCAAGCTGGCCATAGGTCACAACTTTCCCCGGGGGTACCGCTGCCAGTGCAATATAGGCCTTTTGTTCTTTGCTTGGTTCTTTACAACTGGGCGACTCTGCAACGTCAGAATTTTTCATGCGCCAAGATTACGCTATTCGATGCACTGTTGAAATAGACGAAACTACCCCAATGTACCTAATACCCCGCCAAAACTGGGCGGGCGAAAATGAGATGACTACTGTGCGCTACCTATTTTTGATATTTGTAATTGTGCCGGTGCTGGAGATGTGGCTGCTGATTACTGTCGGCAGCCAGATAGGGGCACTGCCCACTATTGGCTTGGTATTACTGACCGCTTTTGTCGGGGTCAATCTGCTGCGCTATCAGGGCTTCGATACCCTGTGGCGCGGGCAGCGCAAGTTCGCCGAGGGCCAGTTGCCGGCCCAAGAAATTGCCGAGGGCATTATTCTCGCGGTATCCGGTGCGCTGTTGCTGACACCGGGGTTTGTCACCGATGGTATTGGCTTTGCCGGATTGATTCCCATGGTGCGCGGCGCGGTTGCGCGACTGGTGCTGAGCCGCATGGTGGTCAGTGGTGTCGCTATGGGCGCTGGGAATAGGGGCGCTGGGAATAGGGGTGGCAGGGTCGATCGCTCCGCTACCGGCGGTGTCAACAAGCCCGGTGACATCATCGAAGGAGAGTCCTGGGACGAAAAGTAACTTAACAACACTGGGTCGCAGTTAATCGCGCCTGTGAACAAGGAGGTTTGCCAAACAGGAAGAGATAAAATTTTTGCCGTGATCCCTTGAAAAAGAAATCCGGCGCCACCATATGATGTGCAACCGCGGGATTTCCCACGCACATAGCAACTTTTGAACAACGTAGATAGACAAATTGGAGAGACAAAGTATGAAAATTCGTCCATTACACGACCGAGTGATCGTTCGTCGCGAGGAAGAAGAATCACAATCCGCTGGCGGTATCTTGCTGCCAGGTTCTGCACAAGAAAAGCCAAACCAGGGCGAAGTTATTGCTGTCGGCAGTGGCCGTATTTTGGATAATGGCGATGTGCGCCCGGTTGATGTGAAGGTGGGTGATAAGGTTGTGTTTGGCAAGTACGCCGGACAGGACACCATTGATGTCGAAGGCGAAGAGCTGATTATTCTCAGCGAGACCGATATCAAAGCCGTTGTTGAAGCCTAAGCTTCCCAAGGCATTGGATTGATAGGCTTTCCAGTAAGAGCTTGTAATAGTGAGCTTAAATATAGAGAGCTTAAATATAGAGAGCTCAACCGAATTTTTGTAATAACCAGATTAGAAAGGAATTAAACATGTCAGCTAAAGAAGTGAAGTTTGGCAGCAGTGCTCGCCAAGGTATGTTGGACGGTGTAAACATCCTCGCCAACGCCGTAAAAGTAACCCTAGGTCCCAAAGGCCGCAACGTAGTACTGGATAAGTCATTCGGTGCCCCAACCGTGACTAAAGACGGCGTCTCTGTAGCCAAAGAAATTGAGCTCGCAGACAAGTTTGAAAACATGGGCGCGCAGATGGTTAAAGAAGTCGCCTCAAAAGCGTCGGACGAAGCCGGTGACGGCACCACTACTGCAACCGTTTTAGCCCAGGCTATTATTATCGAAGGCCTTAAGTCAGTGGCTGCCGGTATGAACCCAATGGATCTTAAGCGTGGCATCGACAAAGCCGTTATTGCTGCTGTTGCTGAAATCGCCGCACTGGCCAAGCCTTGCTTTGAGTCAAAAGAAGTGGCTCAGGTCGGTACTATCTCTGCCAACAGCGATGCACACATCGGTGACATCATTGCTGAAGCCATGGACAAAGTCGGTAAAGAAGGCGTGATTACCGTTGAAGAAGGCACAGGTCTGGAAAATGAGCTGGATATTGTTGAAGGTATGCAGTTCGATCGCGGTTACCTCTCGCCTTACTTTATCAATAACCAAGAGAACATGAGTGCTGAGCAAGAGTCTCCGTTTATCCTGTTGGTCGATAAGAAAATCTCCAATATTCGTGAATTGCTGCCGCTGCTGGAAAATGTCGCCAAAGCCGGCAAGCCGTTAATGATTATTGCTGAAGACGTTGAAGGCGAAGCCCTAGCCACTCTGGTTGTTAACAACCTGCGCGGCATTGTTAAGGTTTCTGCCTGTAAAGCACCGGGCTTCGGCGATCGTCGCAAGGCTATGCTTGAAGACATCGCCACTTTGACTGGCGGCACAGTGATCTCTGAAGAAGTCGGTCTGGAACTTGAGACGGCTACTCTTGAGCATCTGGGTACCGCTAAGCGCATCACCATGACCAAAGAAGCGACGACTATTGTTGACGGCGCTGGCGATGCAGCCACTATCGCTGCTCGCGTTAAGCAGATCCGTGCGCAGATCGAAGACACCAGCTCAGACTACGACCGTGAGAAGCTTCAGGAACGTGTAGCCAAGTTGGCTGGCGGTGTTGCAGTAATCAAGGTTGGTGCAGCCACTGAAATGGAAATGAAAGAGAAGAAAGCCCGCGTTGAAGACGCCCTGCACGCAACACGTGCTGCGGTTGAAGAAGGCGTGGTACCTGGCGGCGGTGTTGCTCTGGTACGTGTGTTGCAGAAAATTGCTCACATTACTGGCGACAACAACGATCAAACTGTGGGTGTGGGCATTGCCCTGCGCGCCATGGAAGCGCCATTGCGTCAGATCGTTACCAATGCTGGCGGCGAAGGTTCTGTGGTAGTGGACAAAGTCAAAGCCGGTGAAGGTAACTACGGTTACAACGCTGCTACTGGCGAATACGGCGACATGATTGCCATGGGTATTCTCGATCCGGCTAAGGTTGCACGTACTGCTCTGCAGGCTGCAGCGTCTATCGCTGGTCTGATGATCACTACTGAGGCCATGGTTGCCGATGCGCCTAGCGACTCAACTGGCGGCGGCATGCCAGATATGGGCGGCATGGGCGGAATGGGTGGCATGGGCGGCATGATGTAATCAGGCCTCCCGACCTAGTTATATAGGTTGCTACAACGCTTAAAGAAGAGCCTCGCAGATTGCTGCGGGGCTTTTTTTTTGCATTTATTTTTTGCTCAGGGCAAATAAGCACCAAAAAGGCTCCTTTGCAGGGCAAAGGTGATTGCTATTTTGGCGCGCTTACCCAACAATTGGGGCCAAGAAAAATAGCCGTCCAAGAGGGCGGGATACGCTAAATTTTTTATCAAAGGAGTCTATTATGACCGGTGAATTTATTGAGTTTTTAGTCCGTTGGGGCCACGTGCTGTTCGGTATTACTTGGATTGGCATGCTGTACTACTTCAACTTTGTTCAGGGCGGCTACTTTAAAGAGGCTTCTCCTGAAGCTCTGGCTGATGCCAAAGCGAAGTTGGCACCCAGTGCTCTGTGGTGGTTCCGTTGGGGTGCGATGTTTACCTTCATCACCGGTCTCTACCTGCTGCACATTGCTACTAGCAACGGTCAGCTGAACAACTACATAATTGTTGGCGCGGCAATGGGTATACTGATGTTTATCAATGTCTGGGCCGTTATCTGGCCAGCACAGAAAATTGCATTGGGTCTGGTTGAAGGCGGCGACAAAGCAGCTGCAGGTGCCAAGGCACTGCTGGCTTCACGCACAAACGTTCTGTTCTCTGCACCTATGTTGCTGGGCATGCTTGCCGGTCCTCACTATGGGACTCAAGGCTACGGTACAGCAGTTGGCGGCACTGGCCTGATTGTTATGCTGGTTGTTGTTGCACTGCTCGAAGTCAACGCACTGGTTGGCAAGCAGGGTCCAATGACTACAGTCAAAGGCGTGATTCACTCAAGCCTGGGTCTGACTGCAGTAATGGTTCTGGCGCTCAACCTGCTGTAATACACCACAGCAAGCTGTTCGTTAAAAAAGCCGACCTAGTGTCGGCTTTTTTATGTCTGTTATTTGTGCCTGGCGAGTTTTTAAAACTGCAGACAAATAACCCGACTGCACGGATGTAGGAGGAAATTAATTTGCGTATAATGCCCTCATATTTCAGGTCTCTCTAAACAGGATTTTAAAATGACTGCGGACAAACCCCGAATCAACCCCATTGTTGCCGAACGAGACGATATGATTGGTCGCTCGCCGACCTCCACATCCTCCAGTAAAAAGGGTTCTTCTGGGGGTGATGGCAAGCCACCCGGGCGCGGTTCATCAAACGGTTCATCGACTGGCTCGGGCAGCACTAAGATATTGTTAGCTATTCTCGTAGCCCTGGTTGGCGTGGCCGGCTTTGGCTGGATGCAGTTTGCTGCGCTGTCGGCTAATCACAGTGATTTACAGCAGCGTTTTGAATCTCTTGAATCGCAGCTCAGTAGCACTGATGAATCGGTTACTCAGTCTGGCGCTGCCATGCAGCTGAATATCAGCAAGCAGGCTGACGAGCTGAAAAAGCACTGGAGTGAAATTCGCAAGCTCTGGGGCGTCACTAACGATATCAATAAAACCAAAATTGATGCCAACAAAAAAGATATCGCCTTTCTGGCCAACAAACGCGTCGCTATTGATAAATCTATCGCTGAGCTCAGTGCCAGGGTGGATAAAGAAAATCGCAGTCTGACCAATCTCAGTGGCAACTATCTGGCTATCTCAGCCGATATAGATGCGGTTGATGGCCGTGTACGCGAGTTGTCGGACAAACTGGTGTCGCTGCAGTCTTCACTGAGCAAAATTGATCGGCAGCTTAAAGCCAATGCCGAGGGCATTGAGTCTATGGACGCGTTCCGCCGTCAGACCAACCAGAAAATTTACGCGCTCGAAAAGCGCTCGTCGGGTCCAGTTGCAGCGCCACTTACAAATGCTGTCACTCCGCTCAGCCAATAAATTAGAGGGATTAAAATCAGCATGACTATTATTCGCCAACAAGATGTAATCGACAGCGTCGCAGATGCGCTGCAATATATTTCCTATTACCATCCGGTTGATTTTATTCAGGCGGTGAAACAGGCCTATGACCGCGAAGAGTCAAAAGCGGCGAAAGACGCCATGGCACAGATTCTGGTCAACTCGCGCATGTGCGCCATGGGTCATCGGCCTATCTGCCAGGACACCGGCATTGTCACGGTTTTTGTCCGGGTCGGTATGAACGTGCAGTGGCAGGGCGATATGAGCCTCACCGACATGATCAATGAAGGCGTTCGTCAGGCCTATACGCATCCTGACAATGTTCTGCGCGCCTCGATTCTCAGCGATCCGGATGGCGAGCGCAAAAATACCGGCGACAACACTCCGGCAGTGATTCACTACGAAATAGTCCCAGGTGACAGCGTCTCAATCGACGTAGCGGCTAAAGGCGGCGGCTCCGAAGCGAAATCTAAATTTGCCATGCTCAATCCCTCAGATTCCGTCGTCGACTGGGTCCTTAAAATGGTTCCCACCATGGGTGCTGGCTGGTGTCCACCGGGCATGCTCGGCATTGGTATTGGCGGCACGGCTGAGAAAGCCATGTTGATGGCCAAGGAATCCCTGCTCGAACACATCGATATCTATGACCTACAGGCTCGAGGTGCGAGCAACCGCAATGAAGAGTTGCGCCTTGAACTGTTCGATAAGGTCAACGCGCTGGGCATTGGTGCCCAGGGCCTTGGCGGTCTAACCACAGTGCTGGATATTAAGATTAAAGATTATCCCTCTCACGCGGCCAACAAAGCCGTGGCGATTATTCCCAACTGTGCCGCTACCCGTCATCTGCACTTTGACCTGGATGGCAGTGGCCCCGCGCAGCTGGAACCGCCAAATCTGGAAGACTGGCCAGACATTACCTGGGAAGCGGATGAATCAGTGCGCCGGGTCAACCTGAATGAAGTCACCCAAGAGGACATTGCCACCTGGAAGCCGGGAGATACATTGCTACTTTCGGGCAAAATGTTGACCGGACGCGATGCAGCGCATAAAAAAATGACCGACATTCTCGCCTCTGGTGAAAAGTTGCCGGTCGACCTAACTGATCGCTTTATCTATTACGTGGGTCCAGTTGATCCAGTGCGTGACGAAGCGGTTGGCCCTGCCGGACCGACCACCGCGACACGTATGGACAAGTTTACTCGGACCATGCTCGAGGAAACTGGACTGATGGGCATGATCGGTAAAGCTGAGCGCGGTCAAGTCGGTATAGATGCGATTCGCGACAATGAAGCGGTTTATTTGATTGCCGTGGGTGGCGCGGCTTATCTGGTGTCCAAAGCGATTACCCATGCTGAAGTTGTGGCCTTTCCGGAGCTTGGAATGGAAGCGATTTATGAGTTTGAAGTCAAGGATATGCCGGTCACTGTCGCCGTCGATACTAAAGGCGAATCTGTGCATCGCATAGGGCCACAAATATGGCAGGCAAAAATTGAGGAAAAAGTCCTCAATTTGAATTAGTCTTATAAAAGTAGTTGATCAGTGGTGAGCTGCGTCTCGAAAAATCATTACAATACGCTCCAAAAAAGGGGCCTTTTAGTTTACAGGGAGAAAGTATGAAATCTATAAATGGAATATTGGCCGCTATGACACTGGTGTTGGCGGGGGCGGCAACTGCTGCCGATGACTGGTATTTGGGTGCAACTGCTGGATATTATGATTTGGACGGTGAACGCGCCATTAGTGAAGATCACAACAGCGTCACCGCCGGTGTGCAGGTGGGTAAATACCTCTCTGACACAGTGGCGTTGGAATTGGGTTATGGTGCCAATGTTGGGCATGATGACGTTGATGTACTGTCACTAAATGCGTTGCTCTGGTTGAGTGACAGTGATGCCAGCAGCTGGCGTCCGTATATGCTGTTTGGTCTCAATCAGTACGATTTTCAAGACGCCTCAAATTTAGTCCTAGATCACGACGATCGCTCGACTCAAATAATGGTCGGTGTCGGCATGGGTACAAGGTTTGACTACGGCTTGGAATTTCGCGCTGATCTGCGTGGCATGGCAGGCCATGATGAGGACGGCGAAGATGTTGGTGTGCAGTTCTCGCTGAATAAAGTCTTTGGCAGTACGTCAGCAGCTCCCACGCCAGTGGCTACACCTGTTGCTGCGCCGGTTGTCTCTCAGGCGCTAGAAGAGCCAGAAGCAGAGCCTGAAGTTCGCACTATAACCGTGCGACTGAATGTTGAATTTGAATTTAACAACGACACTGTGCTGGCCATTTATGGCGATCAGCTAGACGCCATTGCCGCGGCTATGAAAGCCCATGACGATATTGATTTAGTGCTCGAAGGTCACACCGACAGTCGCGGAGCCGACCAATACAATATGAGCCTGTCCGATCGCCGCGCTGCCGCGGTCAAGGCCAAGCTGGTCGCAGATTACGGTATACCTGCAGAGCGTGTCAGTGCCGTGGGCTATGGTGAAACTCAGCCAGTAGCCGACAACGAGACTAAAGAGGGCCGCGCACGCAATCGCCGTGTGGTCGGTGAGATGTCATTTTCTGAGGTCTACAACTTTTAGTCGCTCTCGTTTTCCTGCAGTATTAAAAACGGCGCTCATATCAGCGCCGTTTTTTTTACATAAAAAATCATTGTGATGGATAATGACAACGAGCAAATCCGGGAGGGTGAAAAATGGACAACACATTCTATTGGCATGATTACGAAACCTTTGGTATCAATCCGTCGATCGACAGACCCAGCCAGTTTGCCGGTCTACGCACTGACTTCGACCTAAACCCGATCGGTGATCCACTGGTTATCTACTGCCAGCCGCAGCCGGATCTACTGCCTGCACCCCAGGCCTGCTTAGTCACTGGCATAACCCCGCAGCTAGCGCTGCAAGAAGGCCTTCCCGAACCTCAGTTTATCGAGGCTATTCATCAGCAGATGTCCCGTCCCAACACCTGTAGCGTCGGCTACAACAGCATTCGCTTCGACGATGAAGTGACTCGTTACACGCTCTATAGAAATTTCTATGACCCCTATCAGCGGGAGTGGAAAAACGGCAACTCGCGCTGGGATATTATCGATATGTTGCGTCTCTGCCGCGCCCTGCGACCCGAGGGCATCGAATGGCCTGATCACGAACTCGGCCGCCCGAGTTTTAAGCTGGAAGACCTCACCTCCGCCAATGGCCTGGCCCACGAAGCGGCCCACGACGCGCTATCCGATGTCACCGCCACCATTGCTATGGCCAAGTTGGTGAAGGAAAAACAGCCCCGATTATTTGACTATGCGCTGCAAAATCGCGGTAAAAAACAGATCGCCGCGATGCTCGATCTAAAAGCCCGCAAGCCGTTTTTTCATATCTCCGGCATGCTTGCCAAAGAACATATGTATGGCGCACTAATGATGCCACTGGCCAAGCATCCCACCAACAGCAATGGCATTATCTGCTTTGATCTCTCTGCTGACCCCGAGACTCTGGTTAGCCTTAATGAACACCAGATTCGCGACCGCGTCTTTACCGCCACCAGTGATTTGCCTGAAGGCACAGAGCGTATTCCTCTCAAGGTCATTCACATCAATAAGGCGCCGGTAGTGACCACTCACAAGCTGGTGGATGCCGCCGCGGCCAAGCGGTTGGATATAAATCTTGAGCGCTGTGAGCGCAACTGGCAGCGCCTCAATAGCCTTGATCTGAGCGACAAGCTGCAGTTGGTCTTTCGGGAGCAAACATTCCCGCCAAAATCCGATGCCGAGCAGCAGCTATACGGCGGCTTTTTGCCTAACCAAGATAAGGGTTTGCTGGATGATGTGCGGCGCGCCACGGTTAGCGACTTCAGCCAGCAGCAGTTCTATTTTGCCGATCAGCGCTACAACCAATTGCTGTTTAGCTATCGCGCCCGCTATTTCCCTGAATCCCTTAGCGCCGAAGAACAGCAAACCTGGCTTGAGAGCTGTCGCTGGCGGCTCACCGATGAGCAGTCCGGTTACCTTACGTTGCAGCAAAACCGCAAGACGCTGGATGAGTTGCTCGCGGACAGCAGCCTCAGTGACCACAAGCGGGGCGTGCTTCAGGCGTTGGAGAGCTGGGGCGAATCGGTGGCAGAGCGTTTTGCGCTCTAGTATGGCTGCCTAACCGAACTGCGTTTGTAATTGAGAAGCACCCGCAAACAGGCTAGAATCCGCCAACTAAATTGCCTCCAAGGTACCCTGTGAAATTTACCGGCGCGCATATACTTTCCATCAGTCAGTTTCAGCGGCAAGATGTTGAGCAGATCTTCTCCGTAGCAGATCGAATGGAACCCTATGCCTTGCGCAAACGGGTTACCCGCGTCCTTGAAGGCGCAATTCTTGGCAATATGTTTTTTGAAGCCAGCACCCGAACCCGGGTTAGTTTTGGCTCCGCGTTTAATTTACTCGGCGGCGAAGTGCGTGAGACCGCCGGCTTTGAAAGTTCGGCACTGGTCAAAGGGGAATCCCTTCAGGACACCGCTAGAGTGTTGTCTGGTTTTAGCGATGTGATCTGCATGCGCCACCCTCAGGAAGGCTCAGTGGCTGACTTCGCCAGCGCCAGTCGGGTGCCGGTGATGAATGGCGGCGACGGTGCCAATGAACATCCCACTCAGGCATTACTCGATCTCTATACTATTGGCCGCGAGTTAGAGGCCAAAGGCCGCACCATCGACGGCTTGAGAATCGCCATGATCGGCGATTTGCGCCATGGCCGTACGGTGCACTCTCTGAGTAAGCTACTGAGTCTCTACAACAATATTCAGGTAATGCTGATCTCGCCCAAAGAGCTGGCACTGCCGGAGAGTATTATTGACGAGATGCGCCGGGCTGGCGTCACAGTCACAGTCTCCGATGAACTGAACAACAGTATTGCCAATGTGGATATTGTCTACTCCACGCGAATTCAGGAAGAGCGTTTCACCAGCAAAGCCGAAGCGGATTTATATCGCGGCAAGTTTCGTCTTAATCAGGCGATTTACACCAAGCACTGCGAGCCAAACACAGTGATTATGCACCCGCTGCCAAGAGACTCCCGCAGCGATGCCAATGAGTTGGATTGTGATCTCGACGACAACCCCAACCTGGCCATTTTTCGCCAGACCGATAATGGTCTGCTGATTCGCATGGCGCTGTTCGCCCTGGTGCTGGATGTGGTGGATAAGGTGGACCAGTTCTCTCGCGAGGTCCAATGGTACAACTCCCGACAGCAGTAAGATCATTGATAATGTCGGCCTGATGTTAGTAGCAGCCCGGGATTTTTTTGTTTCAAGTATTCAAATAATCTGGCTAAACATGACAATATAGCGCGCAGTTTCAGGCGCAGGCGAAGAGTGCCATAGAGGTTTCAATGAGTGAATTTGACGATATTCGTCCCTATAACGACAGTGAAGTGCCCGCGGTTATTGCGCGCCTGATTGCCAACCCCGAATTTATCGACTTGCTGTTGTCGCGGCGCGCGCCACTGTTGGCAAAAATCTGCCCCTGGTTACTGCGCCCGCTGCTACGTCGGGCATTGTCGAAAGCCGCTAAAAACATGCATACGGTCGCCGACCTGCAGCGCTACCTGACCCTATCATTAAAAGCACTGATAGAGAAAACCACCGATGGTTTCAGTTTTAGTGGTCTAGAAAAGCTTGACCCCGCAAAGTCCTATCTATTTCTCAGTAACCATCGCGATATCGCCATGGATCCTGCGATGGTCAATCTGGCGCTGATCGAGAGTGGCATGGACACCCTGCGCATCGCCATTGGTGACAACCTGCTGAGCAAGCCCTTTGCCGCGGATCTGATGCGAGTTAATCGGAGCTTTATTGTTAAGCGCAATATTAGCGGACGGCGGGAAAAGCTCACGGAGCTAAAAAAGCTCTCCAGTTATATCCGTCATTCCATCGCTCAAGACGGCGTATCGATCTGGATTGCCCAGCGTGAAGGGCGGGCCAAAGATGGTCAGGATCGCACCGAGACCGCACTGTTAAAAATGCTTGCCCTGTCGCGCACTAAAGAGCAGAGCTTTGCCCAGGCTTCTGGTGAGCTCTGCATAGTGCCAGTGAGTATTTCCTACGAGTACGATCCCTGTGATGTGGATAAGGGCCGTGAGCTATTCGCCAAACAGCATGGTAATGAATACATCAAGCAGGAGTTTGAGGATCTCGACACTATTCAAAAGGGACTTGTTGGCTATAAAGGACGAGTGCATGTGGCCTTTGGTGACGTGCTTGCGGATGAGTTTAGTGACCATCTAGAGAACGCCGATAACCTCGCCGCGGCTATAGACCAGCAGGTTTACAGTCAGTACAAACTGTTCCCGAGCAATATTATTGCCTATCAGCTACTGGGTAAAACTGACGGCTTAGAGCAGGCTAAGGCGCTGTGGCCAGGTTGCGATTGGTTCAACGCAGAAGCCTCATTTAAAAGCCGCCTCAGTGCAGCACCGCGAGATTATCGCACCATCATTACCGAGAGCTATGCCGCTCCGGTAGAAAATTATTGTCAGGCCACACAGGGATGTTAATTTTTTGTTAGATGCAGACGTTAGAGAGACAATCCAACAGGGCTACCGGGCATTTTTAAAGTCACGTGATCTGAGTCCGCGTCTCGGACAAAAGCAGATGATCGCCACCGTGGCCAACGCCCTCAGCGACGATGATCCGGACAAACGTCTGGCCGTGGTTGAAGCGGGCACGGGTACAGGTAAAACCGTCGGCTATCTAATCGCCGCACTGCCCATCGCTAGAGCCTTAAAAAAGACCGTGGTAGTTGCCACGGGAACCATTGCCCTGCAAGAACAGTTAATACACAAAGACCTTCCCGAACTCCTCGAAGCCTGCGGTTGGGATCACAGCTGTGCCCTAGTCAAAGGACGCGGACGCTACGCCTGTAACCTGAAGATGGAACAGTGCCTCGATGCTATCAAGTCAAAAGACGCCGGCCTGTTTTTGTTCGAAGATGAAGAAGCCTTTAACCCCAATGTGCAAACCGAAGACCTCTATCGCGAAATGTCCGATGCCCTGGCCGATGGCACCTGGGATGGCGATCGCGACTCCTGGGAGTCACGCATACAGGATGTGGAATGGCGCGCATTAACCATTGATCGTCGCCAGTGCAGCGGCCGCCGCTGTCGTTTTGTTAATCAATGTGCCTTCTTTAATGCCCGCAATGAGTTAGAAGAGAGCGAAGTCATAGTCGCTAACCACGATCTGGTCATGGCCGACCTAGCCCTGGGAGGCGGTGCGATTTTGCCGCCGCCGGAAGACTGTATTTATATCTTCGATGAAGGCCATCGCATAGGCGACACCGCCATTCGTCACTTTGGTGCCGAGTGTCGGGTCAACAACAGTATTACCTGGCTCGAGCGCTTGCAGAAGCAGTGCAAAGGACAGGCACCGATCTTTGAAAAAGACACGGCACTGGCCGAGCAACTGCCGCGCATTGAGCGCGAAGCGACAAAGATTATTGAGCTGCTTAACTTTGCCTACCCGATGCTCCAGCAAGCTCTGGAGTCTGCCGAGTCTCCTGAAGATGGGCGCTATAGATACGCCAACGGTGATATAGGCGAAGGGCTGCGCGATATAGCCTCACAGCTGGCCAAACAGACCAGTGCTTGGCTCGGGCGACTAGAGGTCTTGGTGGACACCCTGAGCGATGCTCTGGGGGATAAAAATTACCCAATACCCGCTCCAGATGTCGAACTGTTCTATCAGCAGGCCGGCAGTTGGCAGTCGCGAGCAGAGCAACTCTTAGCCCTCTGGGACAGATTGCAGCGGGAAATAAAAACCGGTGCTATGCCATTGGCCTGTTGGCTGCGTCTCGATGACAGCGGCGGCAATATTGATATCTCAGTTAATGCCAGCCCGATTCAGGCGGCCGAACTGTTACGTGATGTGTTGTGGGGCAGCTGTTATGCCGCGGTGGTTACCTCGGCCACACTGCGCGCGCTGGGGTCATTTCAAACCCTGCAGCGAGAGACTGGAATTCCCGACTTCGCTCACTTTATGACCGTCGCCGGGGCCTTTGATTATCAGCAGGCGGCGGTGATTCGTGTACCTGCAGACGCGGTTGAAGGCAATCAGGCTGATGCTCACAGCCGTTATATTATTGATCACTTCGCCGAGTACGAGGTGCCCCACTGCGGCACACTGGCGCTGTTCTCGTCGCGTAGACAGATGGAGCAGGTCTACGATGAACTATCCAAAGAGCTACAGAAAAATATTTTAATTCAGGGGAAATTATCCAACCGTGAAATGGTGCGTCTGCACAAAGAACGCATTGATCAAGGCCGCACCAGCGTGCTGATGGGGCTGGCGAGCTTTGCTGAAGGTGTGGATCTGCCCGGGGATTACTGTCGCCACGTGGTGATTGCCAAACTGCCCTTTGCGGTGCCGGACGACCCGCTCCATGAAGCGCTGTCGGAATGGATTGAAGCCAAGGGAGGCAACTCGTTTTTTGATATTTCTCTGCCCATAGCGTCCCTGCGATTAGTTCAGGCCTGCGGCCGACTGTTGCGCACCGAAAAAGACACCGGCACCGTGACCATTCTCGATAAGCGCTTAATCACCAAGCGCTACGGCACCCAATTGTTAAACGGGCTGCCGCCTTTCCGTCGTGAGATTGGTTAGCTAAAAACAGAAAGTTGGAGGGGAGATAGCGAATGAGCGAACGCCATAGCCAGTTAGCCAATCTGCTATTTGACCTGGAAAAAGAACTCCGGGAAACACAGCTTTGGGCCCAGGAGAACCCGTCCCCCGAAGCGCTGCTCAGTACAGAACCCTTTTCCATTGATCTACTGACCTTCACCGAATGGCTGCAGTTTATTTTCTTACCAAGGATGTATGCCACCATCGAGGCGGCAGAAGACTTGCCTCAGAGCTGTAGCATCGCGCCCATGGCGGAACAGTTTTTTAGTACTGAGAAAGTATCAGTGGAAAAGTCTAGAGCGGGTAATAAAGAGGGGTCTAAAGAAACCGCCGGAAAAATTGATCGAGGATCAATTGTCCGGCGTCTTGTAGCGATTGATTACTTTATTTGCGATCAGTAGTCGGGCGCTTGCTTGGCTTACGTGGCGCTGAGTCAGAACCGCGGTGAGCTTTAGGCTTGCCTTTAAATGCCGGCTTGTCCTTGTTGAAGCTAATCTTGTCTCGCTTGCCGCCGTAAGGTTTCGCATCACGCTGTTCGCCAGCAGTACCATTATCAATACTGATCTTTAACGGCTTCTGACAAACGCGAACCTTGTACAGGTGATCAAACAACTCTTGTGGCATACCTTCAGGCAGATCCACAGTGCTGTAGTCATCGTGCAATTTGATATGACCAATAAATTGCGCATCGATCTCCGCTTCATTGGCAATCGCGCCAACAATATTCTTTGGTGACACATCGTCGTTGCGGCCTACCTCAATGCGGTAAGTGATCATGGCAACTTCATTGCCTTCGTTGTCCATCGCTGGAGACTTGTCCCGCGGCGGACGCGGCTGGTCATCACGAGCGGCCTTGGGCGCGCGATCAGGACGCTGACTTCTGTCACTGCGGTCGCTTCTTTCGTTTTTGTCATTTCGTTCGTTACGATCTGGTCTTTCACTGCGCTCGCGTGGCTTGCGCTCGTTGCGATCACTAGCCGAAGCTCGTGGAGTGTCTATAGCAACCATCTTCGGGAACAGCGGACGTTCTTTCTGGGCTTCAAAGGCCAGAGCGGCGGCCAACAGAACCATATCAATTTCATTCTCAGCGGCAACTTCTTTAACCAGTGAGTGAAACTTATCTAGCTTGGTCGACTTACACATGCCAACCAACTGCTCTTTAAACAGAGCAACACGCTGGCCACTGACTTCTTCGTTGCTCGGCAGATTAAACGAGCTAATCGGCTGACGCGTCGACTTCTCAATCGAACGCAGCATGCGAATTTCTTTCTGAGTCACAAACATGATCGCCTTACCTTCACGACCAGCACGTCCAGTTCGACCAATACGGTGAACATAAGACTCATTGTCGTAGGGAACGTCATAGTTGATTACATGACTGATACGCTCAACGTCCAAACCGCGAGCGGCGACGTCGGTGGCCACAACTATATCCAGCT
>Ga0307488_10002175_pt1 | contig 16583 bp, 19 predicted proteins | sample SB02metaG_FD_202248 | JGI IMG/M metagenome (GOLD analysis project Ga0307488, IMG submission 202248) | Sea-ice brine microbial communities from Beaufort Sea near Barrow, Alaska, United States - SB 0.2 | ecosystem: Environmental > Aquatic > Marine > Coastal | place: USA: Alaska | collected... | reverse complement strand
TATCCGGTTGCTCCTTGCCTGACAATTCAGTGACCAGCGCCATGTCTTTCTCACGGGTCTGACTAATCATAAAGGCACGCAGAGGCACCAAAGCCCGGTCAACGGCTTCCTTCATGCCTATTTCGCCAGCAACTAACGGTGCATAGGCCTCTTTGTTCATTGGCTCGATTACCGGCATCATGGTGAATATGGTCAGAAACAACGCAAGACTCACGAGTACCGTGTTCGGTGGCGTTGAGGGCATGCCAAAAGCATGGCGCAACATAGACAGGACAATAATGATGCGGGTAAATGAGCTCAGGACAATAAGAATAGCCGGCGCCAAACTGAGCACTGTCAGTAGCGCCAGCACCTGCAGCGGTGAAGACACATCTGCGCCTGACGCCTGGGCACCAATATCAACTGACACACCACCAAAGCTTACTGGCTCAGCCAAAGACGTAAGGGGTAACAATGCCGCCAACAGGCCCACTGCAGCACTAGTCCTCATGGTGACACCAAAATTTCTGCAGACTGAACACCAAGCTCACAAATTGCGATACCCTCGTTCGATTCACACACCAACAGTTGTCTACCGTCGACCAGCAAAAGATGTGCGACGGTTCGAGTCGAGAGGGTTTTGCGATCCAGAACCGTAATGTATGTGCCATTCACGGCAGGCAAATCACCTCGAGCCAAAAGCCATTTTCGCAACCATAGGATCGCCACAAAACCCAGCAGACAAACTATTCCCATCGCCCATAATATGTCGGGCACAGCTTCAGCAAGTTCAATGCCGTCTTGCTTGAAGGGGATTTCAGTTGCCGCTGCCATACTGACTTGGGCGCTCGACAATGCCCCGCAGATCAACAAAAATCTGCTGGCAGAATAATCTGAAAAACTTGCAGTGACACCCACGCTGCTATTCCTTAGTCATCACTTCTGATATCCGAATACCAAAATTGTCATCAGCAATCACAAGTGCGCCACGGGCTACAACCTGATTATCGAGCATTAACTCAACATCTTCGCCAGCGAGGGTATTTAAAGTCACCACACTCTTGTCAGTGAGGCTGAACAATTCCCCGACACTCAGGCTGGCTTCGCCCAGCACTGCCGTAAGTCGGACCTTTACGTCCCGGACAACATCAAGGGGTTGGGCTGTTACAACGCGTCTCTTGCCAGGCACACCATCCAGTTCCGATAGCTCTAAGGCTTGCACGATCTTTTTAGTCACTTTGAATTCTCCAATTTTGATTATTTAGTACCACCATCAAAGCAGCTGAACCGCCTTCTTGCCGTCGACCACACCAAGTTGCCCCTGAGCAACCTTGGCCCCACCAACCGTCACCAGCGAGACTGTTTGCGACACCAGACTATCCAGACGAACTACATCTCCAGGCACCAGCGAGCCTATTTCACCTATGGTCAGGGTGCTGGCGCCCAACTCTGCAATCAAGGTCACCTTGGCGCCACCAATGACACTCAGAAGTCCCGGCAGCCCACCCTTCTTGGCCCGTTGCTTCGAAGCCGGCAGGAAACGACTGACGGCCTGTGGGGCTAAAAGCAGCTCGATGGATATCGACCCAACCCCAACAACTGCCACAAGCCAGCCGGAACCGGGACGCAATATGCGTGACAAGGACTCTGCGGGCACAGCATTCAGCGCGCGCGCCGAGCCAAAAGCATCCGCCAGATCCGTCATGCAGATATCAGTCACTTGGGCGCTGAGGCGCTCCGCAAGCTCACCAGAAGCAGCCACCGCAGCCAGAAATATTGCGCCTGCGAGCTGGCGCCCAGCAGTCACCATCACTATGGTGTTGGCTACAGATGTCACCTCACCGTCTGCCAACATCTGCAGACAAGCCTCACTGGGCCCGTCAACATTACGAATACACACCTTGGCTGGCCCCTGGCCCAGCCATCTATCAGCCCAGGTGCCCAGCAATTCGTCCAAACCCGGCTGCATCTCGGCAAGCTCGACCGCACGGTAGATTTTGAAAGGTACAACCTGCACTAACGACCTCCTCTGGAACTGCTGTAAAGCTCCTCGATCAACTCGTTGGTGGCATTCAACACCTGCGAGGAAGCCTGAAAACCACGCTGGACAATAATTATCTCGGCGAATTCGCGGGAGAGCTCAACATTCGAACGCTCAATGCTGCGCTGGACAATGGACCCAAAAGCACCGTCCTGACCACTGCCCAAGACTCTCTGGGACACATCAGCAGCTGTAAAAAGTGCATCACCGGCGCGACTTAAGGCCGCCAGATTACTGAACAACGCCAGCGCCACCCGGCCATCTTTGATTTCATCAGCATTGGAATAATTCAGCACAATGGTGCCATCAAGTTCAATGCTGTAACCAATCAACTGCCCTGTGGAGCGACCATCAACACTATCGACGACAATGTTATCCTCGACAAAACTTGTGGTATTCACGGCACTTAAGTCGAGGCGCAAATCCGTAATATTGCGGCTCACCACCGCCAGCGTCGGACCATCTAGAACGTCGCCATTGTCATAACTGACAAGCAATTTGCCGGACCCATCGATAGTAATGTCAGTGATTGCGCCCACCGGCTTACCGTTAATTTGCGCCACCGTGACCGCAGGCTCGGCATCACCAGTCACCACCAGACCGGCGGCGGTGGCCGTCCCATCCACATCAATATCAAATATCAGGTTGGTCGGCCCTGTGCTTGCGGTTACCTCAAAAAGAGCGCTGACCACGCCCGCCTGTCGAACCCAGGTGGTGGTTGACGGGTCGGTAACATCGGGACTCAGGGTATAAACGAGGTTGCTGCTTGCGGAGAACTCGGCTGCGGTTCCACGATTGAATAAAACCTGATACTCAAGCTGCTCGGCGCCATTAACCACGCGAATCAGCGTCACCGTTACTTCATGGGTATTACCTTCTGCATCATAAAGCGTAACCAGCAGAGGGTTTTCCTGAATCTCGACGCCGTCGGCATTGAGGGTCAGCGGCGGATAAATGCTGTTCTGGGCACCATCCACCACGGCCCCATCAAACCCCGGCAGGCTGCCCGCCAGGGTAATCATGCTGGTCTGTGCTGCGGGTGCCGCAACATTGACACTGGCCTGAACAAGTATTGCCGGGTTTTGGCCACTTCTTGCCAGCACACCCTCCGTCGACGCCGCATCCAGCAGATTACCCTGCGCATCCAGGGTAAAAGTCACCTTCGATGCAAACGTTTGCTGGCTCTGGTCGGTCAAAGCGCGCGTCACAAACTCTCCGGCGGTCAACTCAACAGGGATTTCACCAAACTGGTCGAGTTCACCGGGGGTGTCTTTGATGGAGTAGGTGGCAGCACCAATAAAATCAGGCGCCACGTCAGCCAGTGGTACCTGATCGACAAAACTCAGACTCAGTAACTGGTTGAGACTTTCCTGGGTGGGAGCACCATTCTCGCCAAATTCCACCACAACTGATGCCGTCAGCGACGCGCCGGAATCATCCAGCAAGTCAATGCGCCAATCGCTGCCCGCCAATTTTGTGAACTTGGCGAATACGGTAAAGTTTTTACCGTTGGCATCGTAAACCGTAAAACTGGGACGATCCGTCGCCACGGCGCCAACGGCGGGATAAACCGTGCCCTCCACTGCCGCCAGATTCAAACTGCCACGCAACAACACCTCGGTACTGGCCTGTGCCTGACTGACCAGACTGTCCCGCAGATTGATATCCTGCAGCCGGCCATTGTCGTCCAGCTTGGCAACCCGATACTGGGTTGCAGGATCGACTAAATAGCCTTCACCATCCAGCTCGAAGTTACCGGCCCGAGTATAAAATTCCTGATTGCCATCGCGCAGCAAAAACAAACCATTGCCATCAACCGCCAGGTCGTTGTCATTACCCGTGACTGCCAGTGCCCCATCGGAGAACCGAATGGTTGTGCCACCAAACGCGACACCCTGGCCATTGGCGACCTGGCCGCCGTCATCACCTGTAAGGCCATATTCATCACTACCGGCTAATTCGCGGTAAAAAACGTCATTACCTTTGTAGCCAGTAGTATTCAGGTTAGCGACATTATTACTTAAGTTGTCCAGGCTGCGGGTGAAAGCATTCAGCCCCGACATGGCCTTGTATAAGGTACCGAGCAAGTTAGATGGCATGCTTAACCCCCTGTCGACAATTGAATGACACTGGTGACCCGCGACGGGCTCACGGTGATAACGGTGCCATCGGCCTGGGACACGGTCAGTTGCGGCTGCCCACCCACAAGATTCATCGCAATCACTGTGCCACTGGCAGTGCCTTGATCAAGCTGGACATTAACCGCCTTGCCGAGTAAGCCAATGGACTGGGACAAATTACTTGAGTCAAGTAATGCCGAGGTTGTTTCACTGGTTCGGTTCGCCAATTCGACGGACGAAAACTGGGCCAATTGCGCCAGAAACTCCCGGTTATCCACGGGCTCCAAAGGATCCTGATAATTGAGCTGGGTAAGAAATATCTTCAGAAAGTCGTCGAGACCAACGGACGCTTGAGCGGTCGCGGGACTTGTATCGCCAATTGCACCGATTGAATCTATTGCCATTGGGCATCTCCTAACAGTTGATTAACGTGATTGAGCTGTCGGCCGTTGACCATAATCCGCGAAAGTTCAGTGCCGTTTTCTTGCATTAGCCCCTGCAAGTCACGCACCCAGTGGAAGAGCTCTTGCCCATATTTCTGCTTGAAATCACGAATCCATAAGGTCACGTTGTCGCCAGCTCGTGTGACACTGATATTCAGATCCGTAAAGCGCATTTGGTTCATCATGGCATCAAAACGCTGCGCCGCTCTGGCACCTTGCGGCCCGTTAACTTGCGGCCGCAACATGGCCAATTTGCTCTGCTCAAAGCCACTTCCACCGATCTGACCGGGCGCAGATGGCAGGCCAGCGGTCGGCGTGGCGCCGAACCCTGAAGCTGGCGCGATTGCCGGCTGGGCGCTAACCGGCATCGATGCCAACTGCGCTGCCGCCGTGTTAACGGCTGGGCGTAGAGCATCAAGAGCACTGCCAGTACGTACTTCGTCTGGCAGGCTCTCAGGATCAAATATCTTCCTTTGACCAAAGTTGACGCTGTCGTCTTTTATTTCAAAAGCACTTTTTTCGAGCGCTGCAAGCCACTTTTCCGGGTCACCATTACCCGCAGCGCCGGGCCTGCCCTCCGGGTCTTTTGCTGTCATATCCAAGCCTATCGTATCCAGTGACATGTTCCTTCCCTATCTAAATAGTGTGGTTCATGGTGTTCGTCAGCCGACCCGTTCGGGCCGTGTAGGCCTCAGCCAATTCGCTGATTTCCTGCTCATTACGTTGCTGCCAAAAGCACTGCAACGCTTGCTGGTGTTTATCTTCACTCTTGTCCCGGCTCAATTTTGCATACAAAAGTTGCTGGCGTAAGTTAACCAGGCCTTCAGCCTGCTGATGGTAAGCCCGCCGGTAGCCTGCAAGTTTTTTAGTCAGGGTATCTACCAACCAGATTCTTGATTCAAACTGGTCTCTATTAAATGCAGCTGCACTGTCCTGGGCAGCATCGCGCCCCAGCAAACTGTCGATATCTGCGCTTAGCCTGGAACAGGTTGATTGCAGATCAGCGGCACGCTCCAAACTGGCAGCCAGTTCAATTTCGAGACGCAGGTAATCCCACCGATACTTTTTGGCAACACGATAATAACGACTGCGAGTAAGACTCATTGGGATTTGACCGAGGCTGGAGATCGATGCTGATCAGCAGATCCACTGACGGTTTCGAGTCGTTGCAGGAGTGTCGCAATTTGGCCCATGATGTCCTGTAGGCCCACAGTTGCCGTCGGCGCCTGAGTAAAAATACGCCTTAGCTCGGGTAACGCCGATAAGGCTCTGTCTAACAACGGATTACGCCCGCTTTGGTACACACCCATCTCAACGATGTCTTTATTTTCCTCGTAAGTACTGAGCAGTCGGCGGACCTCCTTAACCATAGCCAAATGCTCGTCAGTGACAATAGCGTCCTGCAGGCGGCTGGAGCTTTCCAGCAGGGCTATAGCGGGCAGGTGACCCTGGTGGGCAAGCTGGCGCGACAACACTATATGCCCATCGAGTACCGCTCTGAGGTTATCCGCGACGGGTTCATTAAAGTCGTCACCTTCCACCAGCACGGTGTAAAAGGCCGTCAGCGATCCGCCAACCTCAAAATCACCAGCGCGCTCTAACAGTTTGGGTAACATGGAGAACGACGAAGGTGTATAGCCGCGCGACGTCGGTGGCTCACCAATCGCTAAGCCAATCTCACGCTGGGCCATGGCGAAACGCGTCACAGAATCCATTGCCAACATCACCTCAAGGCCCTGGTGGCGGAAATATTCAGCCATCGCCGTGGCGGCAAAGGCCGCCCGGGTTCGAACCAGCGCTGGCTGATCGGCACCCGCAACAATCACCACTGATCGTTGCAGACCTTCTGCACCAAGATTGGTATTGATAAAATCAAGCACTTCCCGGCCGCGTTCGCCAATCAAAGCAATAACGTTAACAGCGGCCTGGCTGTTGCGCGCAATCATCCCAAGCAAGGTGCTTTTGCCAACACCACTGCCCGCAAAAATACCCATCCGCTGGCCTTTGCCAATAGTCAGACAAGCATCGAGAATGCCAACACCGGTTTCAAACACATCGGCTATGGGCTTGCGGGTCAAGTGATTCAGCGGTGGTGGGTACAGCGGATATTGTTCTGTGGCATTGATTGCGGGGCCTTTATCAAGATGTTGTCCAAACGCATCCACCACGCGCCCAAGGTAGGCCGAACCAACGGGGACTGACGGCACCTTACCGGTCGCCGTAATCTCGCTGCCAATATAAACGCCACGCATATCACCGTAAGGCATCAACACTACTTTGCCGTCGCGAAAGCCGACAACTTCAGCAACCACCGGCTTTGCTTGCGAATGGGGATAAAGATGACAGAGTTCACCCAGAAACACATCCGGACCATTTGCTTCCACTGACATACCGTAAAACTGCGTTACTTTACCCACACGTGGTACCGTCTCACAGTTTTCGATGGCTCTCAAAGCCGACGCCTTTAAGTCTGCGTTGAGCTTCGACGAAGTCACGATCCGAGTCCGCCCTGCACTGCATATTCGATTGCATCATGCAGCCGCTGTAACTGAGTTTCAAAACGCGCATCCCAAATGCCCGTCTCCGTATCAATCAGGCAACCACCAACACTCACTCGGTGATCGGCTATTAATTGCATATGGGCAAATTGACTGCTTTTTGCGCCTGCCGTATAGGTTTGGATAAGCTTAAAGTCATGATGTGAAACGCGCACTGAAACGTCGCTTGCCTGGCGCACGCCAGCAAGTGCTTGATTGACTGCAGCCTGAATGAACTGTGGGTCTTCGTAATGATCACCAACTACCCTCGATAGTGCGGCAAAGGCGATTTCCACGGCAAACTCATCTACCTGGCGCAAATGATTCTGCATGTTGGTGTCAAACAATTGTCTGAGTTGGTCTATTTCATCCTTAGAGGTCTGGCGCTGCTCAGTGACTTCGTCGTGCGCCTGTTGCAGCCCCAACTCGTAAGCTTGTGAACGTTGACTTTCATTCCGGGCGTCCAGTTCCACCCTGAGGCGGTCGGCCTCAGCGGCCAACTCTTGGCAATCCCTGAACAGCTCACCTTTCTCGAGTTCAAGTTGCGCGATATGCTTTTCCTGAATTGCCGACAAGGCTTGCAGGTGTTCAACATCAGACAAAGGAACGGGGACGCCCGAGGCAATTTTGTTATCCTCGGCCACCGCTGGCAACCTGGGCGCAGCCTCAGGCACCACAGGCTTTACGGAATTCGGCTGGCGTATATCATCGTGACGTTCATCACTGACTTTACCAACGGCCTCGCTACGGGTGACGTTCAGCCGGCGGCTACCGGTGACAGATGCCGATCGATATATTTCACCCACCCTGAACCTCCCCGTGAAGCAGTGCTCCGAATTCGTTAATCATGGCGATTTTGACCGCCACCTTAAGGACATAGGCACCCTCGCGTATTGCGGTCTGGCGCGGCGCGGACTGGGTCGCCAGGTAGCGCTCTGAACCACTCCACTGGGCACTCGACAAAATGCCGCCGACCCATACTGCGGGCAGTTGGTCCAGGCCATCTTTTACTGTTGCGAAGGGTTTTGAATCCAACAATGAAACCGTCTCGTCAAGTGCATTGGCAACTGTCGGTTGCAGCGGTTCCAATTCCAGAAAGTGGCGAAAATCCAGACATCTGCCTTGAACAATCTCAAGCAGTTGCTTTTCAGCAGCCAACACAAGCTGACGCTGCGACTCGCTGAGTCTGGCTAGCAGCCATTTGCGGTCGTCAGCACCCAGACCACGGAGACACATCGCGGTTTTTTTTGCGCCCCTGGAGGTGATTACGCCGGTCAAATCTTGTTTCACTTAGTTCACCACTGCTGTATCGGCTTGTGGTGCCGGCGGCCCAGCCTCTTCGAGCCACTGTTTGATCTCCGCCAGCAAGGCATTACGCTCGCTGTCGCTCAGAGTCACGGCATTGGCCCTGGTCCTGAAAAAATAGGCAATTGCCAACCCCAGAGCGAGTAAAAACAGGCCTAACAAGGCCAATGAACTGAGGCTGCTCCAGCCGCCAGCAGCATTGGCTACAGCATCCCCACCGCTGTGTAGTAGCGCAGTTTGGGCTCTTTGGGCCGCCTTCTGACCTTCATCGTGCTCAAAAACAGCTTCCGCCACGCCCGTATTAAGGTTAGCTGGCATAGCAAAAACACCAATCGCATCACCGCGCGCTGTCTGCAGGCCCACAGCATTGGCAATCAATTCCTGCAGGGCTTTAAGCTCACTGTCGCTGCTGCCCATGGGCACCAGCACACTAACAGTCATACGCTCTATCTGGCCTTCACCCTGAACTAACTGCTCTATGCGCTTGTCAACCAGGTAATCGACCTCAGTGACTTCACTGAGCAGCGCATTTTTAGCGCTGCCTTCGGTGTTTGTCTCGGCATCACGAAATTTCTTCTGGGTTTTGCTGTTCGCCACCATCCCTTGACCGGTGGTTTCAGGTGAAGACCATGACTCGTTGGTCACTTGCAGCTGATTGCGACCCAGAGAAACATCGACCTTCACCACCGCCAAACCAGCACCATAAATCTGCTCAAGTATCATGCTGGCTTTTAATGCCAGGTATTGCTCAATTTGCTGTTTGCTGCCGAGATTAGCCTGATTTACTGCGTTATCGCCGTTGCTCGCCTCAGTCAGCACGACCCCGCGGTCATCGAGGACAGTAACGCTACTGGCATCCATACTCTGCACTGCGGAGGCAACCAAATGTTGGATACCGCTGATCTGGGCACTACTGAGATACATGTTGGGCTTTTGCACAAGGGTCACAGACGCTTTGGGCGGCACCTTAGATTGGCGGAACAAACCTTGCTCAGGCAGTACCAGGTGCACACGGGCGTAACGCACCTCCTTGAGGCCGATAATGGTCCGTGCCAACTCGCCTTGCAGGGCTCTTTGATAGTTAATCTTCTGCACAAACTCGGTCATCCCGTAGTCTGCATTATCAAACAGTTCGAACCCCTCACCCCCATGAATAGACAGGTTGCTGCCGTCGAGTTTGATGCGGGTCTCATCTACCTTGTTGGTGGCAACCATGATGTCAGAACCGGCCTCGGAGAATTGGTATTCAACCTTCATCTCGTCAAGCCTCTGCAGCACCTTTGCCGCATCTTCCTCGGTCAGGTCACTGTAAAGAGGCACATATTTGCTTTGATAGGACGAGGTATAGACGCCTATACCAAGCCCGACCAGAACCAGCAAGCCAATAACCAACCCCACTCGCCGCATACCCGTCGGGCCGTTGAAGAACTCATTTACTGCAGCCATAGGTGTCCCCTCCTCAAACACTCATTCGCATCACTTCTTGAAATCCTTCAAGAAGCCTGTTTCGAACCTGAACCGTCAATTCAAAGGACGTCTTGGCACTGGACAGCGCAATCATCACTTGGTGCAGATTATCGGCCTCCCCCAACGCCAGCTTTTGAACTTGCAGTTCGGCCTCGCGAATACGACCGTCACTTTGTTCCACTTGATCAACTAACCATTGACTAAAATCCGCAGCTTTTGGCTGGGTAATCTGCACGGCTTTCATTGCGTCAGTAATGGCATCTACTGGCATGACTGGTAACATCGTCATTATTTGTTTGCTCCAATTTCAAGGGCCCGCATGGCCATGATACGCGCGGCATTAAGCGCCCTGATATTGGCTTCATAGGCTCGGGTGGCAGTCATCATGTTGGTCATTTCGTCCACTGGATTGACGTTCGGCATCGCAACGTAACCCTGGGCATCAGCATCAGGGTGGGCCGGGTTATATATCAGCCGCGGCGCGACATTTCGTTCGACGATCGAAACATTTTCAACCCCGTTCAGCAACGCGTCGAACTGACCGGCTGTGGCACTGGCCAACGCCTCCAGCGGTTGGTAAAGATGGCCGTTTACACCTCGCGTCGTATTAGCATTAGCCAGGTTACTGGCAGTCACTTCCAGGCGGGTTCTCTGGAAATCCATTCCAGAGGCACTGATATCAAATAAGGCAGTGTAGTCCACGCTCAACGCCCTCCTTTAATAGCCAGGCTCATAAGGCCACCAAGCTGGTCGCGGGCACCTAACAAGGCCTGATAGTGTGTTGTGTTTTTCGCCAGAGCAACCATCTCGATATCCAGTTGCACCTGTGTTTGGGTCATGTCCGCCGTTGGCCCTATGTCAATCGCGGCCAGGCGTTGTTTGACATCCTCAAAGCTTTTGCCCGACATCACCGCGTCCTGCATCGACTGCATGACGTCATCAAATGCAACTTTGACAGGACGATAACCCTGGGTGGAGACGTTGGCGATATTGTTGGCGATGGCCTGATGGGTTGTCATCGAGGCATCTAACGCCCTGGCAATCAAGCTACCGGTAATCGAGTCTAAAGGTCCACTCACGTTAATCCTTCCCCTATTGAATGATCAGTTCGGCGTGAAGCGCGCCGGCGCGCTTAATGCCCTGTAAAATGGTTATCACATCTCTGGTACTGGTTTTGATATGCCGCAATGAGGTAACAAGATCACTTATCGAGGTACCAACCGGCAAATCTATCGCCGTTGCAATATCTTCCCGCACATCTATTTCCGTATTAGGCACCACTGCGGTCCTGGCCCCTGAGGTATTACCACCCACATTAAAATTGCCGGCGTAAGGCTGCGAAACCTGATACGAGGTAGATATTGTCACCCTGATATCGCCATGTGAAATCGTCACGTCGTCAATCCGCACGTCGCCACCAGAGACGACGGTACCTGTGCGCTCATTGATAACCACCCGGGCAACATTGTCTGGGGTGATCTCGATGTTTTCGAGCAGGGTAATAAAATCCACCAGATCAACGTCCCCCTCAGGCAACGTCACCGCCACTTTGCCGGCGTGAATAGCGATGGCATTCGAATCGCCAGTACGCTCGTTGATCGCATTTTTCAACCGGCTCGCGGTAGTAAAATCCGGATCGGCAAGCAGGATATTTACCGTACCCTGGGCGCTGACCAGATCACCGGCAGTACCACGTTCGACAGAGCCGCCACCGGAGACAATACCCACCGTAGGATGATTTTTTTGAATAAGGTTGCCGTTGTAATCAAATTGAAAACCGCCGACGGAAATTGGGCCCTGCGCCAGCACATAGACTTTGTTGTTTACCGCCCGCACCGGGGCCATCAGCAAGGTGCCCCCAACCAGGCTACGGGCATCCCCCAGAGAACTGACATTGACATCAATTTTGTCGCCAGGCTGAGCGAAGGGTGGCAGCGTCGCCGTGATCACCACAGCTGCAACGTTACGACTGTTGACGTCATCGGCGGAGACGTTAACGCCAAATTGCATCAAGGCATTGGTGACCGATTGCATGGTCGCTTTACTCCGCGGCGAGTCCCCGGTGCCTGCTAAGCCAACAACAATGCCATAGCCGGCGATGTCGTTACTTCGCGCGCCCTCAATCCGGGCCAGATCCTTTAAACGTGTGCCCGCCTGCACAGACAGGGTCAAAGCCATACCGAGGATGACAGCAACTAATTTGCCAAAGTTTTTACCGTAGCCATGTCCACCAAAATTCTTTGCCACCTTATATCAACCCCATGCTGGACAGCGTTCGATAAAACCAGTTACGACGCTTACCATCATCAGCGATATCGTAGCCATTGTAGACAATGCGAGCATCCAGCAACCGTGAAGAAAGCACCGTATTGTCAGCCGTGATGTCATCCGGGCGGACTGTACCGTTGACCGTGATAAGCTGTTCTTCAAGGTCCAGGGCAATCTTCTGGCTGCCTGTCACTTGCAGGTTGCCGGCTTCATCAATCCCCACAACCGCGACCGTTAATGCCGCCTTCAGGGCACCCTCTCGCTGGCTCACATCGCCCGCCGTTCGACCCACACCTAATGCCAGGTCACCTTGTTCACTGCCTCCGGAGGTATCAACACTGCCCGAGACTTTATAATCACGCTTCACATTCGAATCTGAGGCCGACTTGGCCTGCGCGTTTTCAATAATGATAATGGTCAGGGCATCACCCACTCGAAAGGCTTTTTTGTCACTCACAAACGACTGATAGACCTGCTCTTCAAACAGATTTTCGGCTTGCAGTGAGACACAAAATCCGGCGCTGACCAGAATTGTCAGCAAGCTGGTAATACGTATAATTCTGTCCATTATCGCCACGCCTCGGTCACCGCAGTTGGCGATGTCATTTCAACTAATTTGGGCGCAATAACCAGCGCCTCGAATTCTTCATTGGAACTGTGTGACTTTAATGTCACACGCTGACCAATCATGGCAGAGCGCATCACCGTGGCGCTGGTGACGATGCGAATCGAGCCGTTTTGGGCAATCACTTGCGCCTGCTCACCAAACTCTACGGCGGGAATGGGCTCAAGAACACTGCTGGTCAGCACCGCCGCGCCTTGCAAGCCGGAGACCAGACGCAGCTCACTCGTCGGCGCAGCCAGTTGCGCTGGGTTAACTTCCTGCAGGCTTGCCCAGTCGCGATAAAACCATTGATGGGTTACGGCGGTCTGTGGTTCCAGATCTATTGCCGCCCGCCAGACACTTACCTCACCTGTGACTGCAAACCACAGCGACATACGGTGCTTTTCACCATCTTCCTCAACCTCTACCCACAGGGGCGTGCGCCGCTCTAAAACTGTAAGGGCATCAGTCTGAAAAGACCAACGACTGTTGGCGTCGAGCTCAATACGATTTTTATGGCCAACAAACCGATAGCTCATATTCCGGTAGCGTTGCGGCCAGTTGCTGGCAACATACAACTCGAGAAAGTCACCGGCTTCGAGCAGCAAACGCTCAACAGCTGCGGTCGACGCTACGGACTTGATGACAATGGCCTCTGGTCCCAGCACCTTAAAATGCGCCAGCACACGGGTCTGCCGGATGAGCTTTGCCAATGTCTCTCGACTCACCTTGCCACTTTCAGGGATACCCGTCATAGGGATCTGTAAGGCTGCAGCACTTTCAGCCAAACGCTTGTCGGCGGTGACTATGCGGCCCAATTTCGATAACGCCATTGTTCCAGCCCCGTCCAATCCTGACTCAAAACGAATCACGGGATAAAGAATCAGTAAATCATCCAACGCAGGCGCTGCCCGCGCCAAAGGCGCCGTCAGGCAGAGTATTGCAATGCTAAGCTGCAGAGATCGCACTAACGTTATGTCCTGTCTTAACCGCGCAGGTTATTATTTATTTGGAGCATTTCATCAACAGCCCGAATCACTTGAGAATTGGCAGAATAGGCTCGCTGAGTCACCACCAAATTCATCATCTCACTCACCAGATTGACGTTGGAGCCCTCTAAAAATCCCTGCGCGAGAAAACCAGTGCCGTCCTCACCTGGCTTGGCAATGGTCATACCACCGGTATTTTCCGTAGCTCGGTAGAGGTTAGCGCCAATAGGCTCAAGACTTGTTGGGTTCAAAAAACTTGCCAACTCAATTTGGCCAATTTCCAACAAACTGCTTTCGCCGTTCAGACGCGCCGACACGGCGCCATCCTGAGCGATATAAATATCTGTTGCATCCGCAGGTACCTGGATATTGGCGGACAAACGTTCACCGTTCATTGTCACCAGGTAGCCATCACTGTCGAGTTTCAGGGCACCTGACCGGGTAAACGCGTACTCGCCGTTACCCGTATCAACCTCCAGAAATCCCAACCCACGAATCGCGATGTCCAAGGGGTTTTCCGTCGCCATCAAGTCACCAACGCTGAAATCCTTGGCGATACTCGATACGCCAGCACCCATACCAACCCTGGAATTACCATCAGTTCTGTTCAAGTCAGCCGCTGAAGCGATAGCGTCGCGATAGACCAGATCATCAAAGCTCACATTGCTGCGTTTGAACGCCGTGGTGTTGAGGTTAGCGAGATTATTGGAAATGGTGTCTAATTGCGTCAGCTCGGCCTGCATACCTGATATGGCGATATAAAGTGCATCCAACATACTACTGTCTCCCTAAATTATTGTTCACAGATCACCCAATACATTAATGGCTTTATCCAGCATGCCGTCATAGCCTTGTAAAACCTTGTGGGTGGTTTGGAAATGTCTTGTTATCTCCACCATCTTGACAATCTCATCCATGCTTTTGACATTTGATGTTTCGATGTAGCCCTGCATCACTTGCCCCTCAAAATCGCCTTTGACAAGGCCGCCGCTGCGGCCTTCGGCAAACAACCCGGCGCCCTGATAGTCAAGTGCGGCGGGATTCTCAAAATCCACCAGATTCAAACGATCTAAATCAACGCCTTCTTGCCTGACCAGACCCGTCGAATCAATTTCGAAAGGCCCACTGCGCAGATAAATAGCACCACTCTCACCCAGGACTGCGCCCTGACCTTCAAGGGCCAGTCGTCCCTGGCTGTCAATCTGCATATTGCCCTGGCGGGTGTAACGCACACCTTCAGTGGTTTCGACCGTCAAAAAGCCATCACCCTGTAAGCTCACGTCAAACGCACTTCCCGTGAACTTTAAAGCGCCCTGCTGCATGTCAATAACGGTACTGAGGACTGGCGCTTGGGCCAACGCCAGTGCTTCGCTGCCGCCGCGCTCAAGAGGTTGCGCCAGCACCTGATCAAAAGAGCCAGCATAGGCGACTTCCCGCTTATAACCATTGGTACTGATATTCGCCAGATTCTGGGCGACCGTTCGCATCGCCTGCATATCATTGTTCAGCGCCGCCGACAGTGCTGTCACTGCATCAGCCATTACACCGCTCCTTGTGGTTTAGGGGCATTCACTAGTTCTGTTGCATCGGGCATCTGGCGTACCTCCGAGACACGATCCTGGTCCATTATGCTGCGCTTGATTCGAACAATGCCCCAGGAGGCTATACCAATGCTTGGCGGCACTTCTGACAGCGCAAGTACGGAGATATGCGGCAGAACCCGATCCAACAATTGTTTAACGTGCCGTCTTAAGGTCCCGGAACAAAGCAGAACTGGCTGCAAACTCTCCAGCATCATTTTCTCGCTTTGTTTACCCAGCTCCAAAATCAACTGTTCGGAGGTGCGCGGGTCAACCATAAGGGTTACCTGTGAATCATTTGAGCGCAAACCCAGTTGCAACACATGCTCAATGGCCGGGTCAAAGGTCATGACCTTCAGATCGCCGTCCATACTCACCAGGTTTTCACAAATAGATCGCCCCAAACCTTTACGGACAACTTCTATCAGATCATCGATATCTTTGGTCCGCTTGCCAGCGTCGACCAGTATTTCGAGTATCAAGGCAACATTGCGCACTGACACTTTTTCTGACAAAAGACCTTGCAGCACCTTCTGAATGTCATTCAGGGACAATACATTGGGGATCAGTTCTTCGTAGAGATTGGGTTGCTGGGTGCGGACCCGCTGCACAAGTTGTTCGGTTTCAACACGGGTTAACAATTCTCGCGCATGGCGTCGCACGGTCTCACTGAAATGGGTAAAGAGCACAGTCACTGGATCAACCACCGTATAGCCTGCCTCTCGCGCGGCAACGGCGTCTTCCGGATTAATCCAGATAGCCGGCAACCCATAACTCGGATCGGTGGTCTCTTCGCCCTGAATACCATTGGCGCGCGCAGTGGCGCTGATGGCGAGCATCTTATTCGCCCGCACATCGCCTTTAGCGACGACCGAGTCCTGCATGGAGATGCGATAGCTCTCTGCGCCGATTTGGGCATCATCGATGAGCCGGACACTGGGAAAGACAAAACCCATATCCAGTGCATATTGTTTACGGAATTTTTTAATTTTTGCTATGAGCAGGCCATCAACATTCCCCGCCAGAGAAAGTAAGTCACTGCCAATGCACACCTCGATGGGTTCAACATGAATCTCATCATAGAGATTCTGATCATCAATAGTTTCATTGAGACCAATTTCGTCCTCGTCAACCTGACGATTACCACGACGTACCGCAAAATAGGCACCAAGCAAGACAAAGAGAATAATCGTGATAACCGGGAAGACCGGAATTCCCGGCAGGAGCATCAATCCACACAAGCCGACGGC
>Ga0307488_10002174_pt1 | contig 16585 bp, 13 predicted proteins | sample SB02metaG_FD_202248 | JGI IMG/M metagenome (GOLD analysis project Ga0307488, IMG submission 202248) | Sea-ice brine microbial communities from Beaufort Sea near Barrow, Alaska, United States - SB 0.2 | ecosystem: Environmental > Aquatic > Marine > Coastal | place: USA: Alaska | collected... | reverse complement strand
TTAACTAATAACTGTATTTGAAATATAGAGTTCAAAATAGTGGTTTTTGCACTCAACAGACATTTAACATCTAAAAATCAAGTTGAACTTTATGCAGGAAAATGACTAAAACATATTTATATTTATGTTTTGACTAGAGAAGTGGCCTATTTAATATTAAAAAGTACCAAGTTGTTTTTTGAATTTTTATATGGAATGGATGAATTTTTATCTAAAATTACTAGATATGAGCTGATATCCGTGTTGACTTTTAATTATTTACCTAAAAATTAAAGAATTCATTTGTTTTATGTTATTGGAGTGTTTATTCTAATTATATAAATTTTTAATGAGATTAATGAATGGAACACTTAAGCCAATTATTTTTAGAAGCCGGCACATTGTTATTTGCCGGTATGGTATTTGTGTTTGCTTTTTTAGGTTCACTGGTTATTTTTATTAAAACAGTCCTAGCTAAATTAGCAATTAAATTTCCAGATGCTGTTGAGCAATCAAAACCTCAGCGGTCGACTAAAGAAAAAAGCAACCTAGCAAAAGGTATTTCACCAAATATTGTTGCAGCTATCACATCTGCGGTCACTCAATATCGTCAAGAGCTCTCTCAACAAAGCTCTCAACACTCAAAGAGTAGGAAATAGGAATAACAATGACAAAACCACTAGGTATTACAGAAGTTGTCTTAAGGGATGGTCACCAATCTTTATTGGCAACGCGTCTTCGTCTAGAAGATATGCTACCTATAGCACCGGCGTTAGATGATATTGGTTTTTGGTCAATTGAGTCGTGGGGTGGGGCTACTTTTGATTCTTGCATCCGTTATTTAGGAGAGGACCCTTGGGAGCGTTTAAGAGCTTTGAAGAAAGCGATGCCTAAAACAAAACAGCAAATGTTATTTCGAGGCCAAAATATCCTAGGCTACCGTCATTATGCTGATGACGTGGTAGAGAAATTTGTTGAGCGTGCTCACATTAATGGGATTGATGTTTTTCGGATATTCGATGCAATGAATGATGTCCGTAATCTTCAAACTGCAGTTAAAGCAGCAGTTAAAATAGGGGCGCATGCTCAAGGAACATTGAGCTACACAGAGAGTCCTGTTCACAGCCTTAAAGGTTGGTTAACGATGGCTAAGCAGCTCGAAGATATGGGCGCACATTCCTTATGTATTAAAGATATGGCAGGTTTGTTAAAACCTTATGATGCGGCAGAGCTGATCGGTCGTTTAAAAGAAACCGTTTCATTGCCAATTGCACTGCATTGTCACGCCACTACTGGTTTAAGTATCGCTACTCATATGAAAGCTATCGATGCTGATATCGATGTTATTGATACGGCAATCTCTTCGATGAGTATGACCTATGGTCATTCACCTACTGAAACTTTGGTTTCTATAGTTGAGGGGACATCACGTGATACCGGTTTAGATATGTTAAAACTTGCAGAAGTCGCTACATATTTTCGTGACGTTCGTAAAAAATATGCAAAATTTGAAGGTAGCCTTAAAGGCGTTGATGCCCGTATATTAATGGCACAAGTGCCCGGTGGCATGTTGACTAACATGGAAATGCAACTTAAAGAGCAAGGTGCAGAAGATAAGTTAGATGACGTTTTAATCGAAATACCAAAAGTCAGAAAAGATCTCGGTTATATTCCTCTTGTCACACCGACGTCACAAATCGTTGGCACTCAAGCAGTACTAAATGTTTTGACTGGCGAAAGGTATAAGTCTATTACTAAAGAGACCGCAGGTGTTCTTAAGGGTGAATATGGCGCGACAGCGGCTAAAGTTAACGCAGATCTACAATTAAGGGTTTTAAATGGAGCAGAGGCGATTATATGTCGTCCTGCTGACTTAATTAAACCTGAGATTGATCATTTGACAGGTGAATTGAAAGTTTTGGCTAAAGAGAATAACATTTCACTTGCAGATGAGGTTATTGATGATGTGCTAACTTATGCGCTTTTCCCTCAAATTGGTTTGAAATTTTTAGAGAATCGTAATAATCCATCTGCCTTTGAACCTGTGCCTTCCATTGAGGACGCTTCAGAAACTGTTTTGTCTTCAGACCATCTGACTAAACCAACAAATTATGCTGTCAGTGTCGATGGTAAGATCTTTGACGTTGTCGTTGCACCAGGTGGTGATATCAGTCAAATTACCCACCCCGCAGGTGATGAAGCAATAAAACAATCCGCTTCTTTCTTGGCATCCGAAGCATTAAATGCTCCTCTAGCGGGTAATATCTTTAAAGTGTTAGTTAATGAAGGTGACCATGTTGAAGCTGATGAAGTGGTTATTATTATGGAGGCGATGAAAATGGAAACTGAAATTCGTGCTGTAAATTCAGGTGAAGTCACTTCATTACATATCAAAGAGGGTGATTCTGTGACTGTTGGCCAAGCTTTGATTAGTTTAGGGTAGGGTTGAACCATGGATTCTTTAACTAAATTATGGCTATCAACAGGTTTGGCAAATTTCGAGTCAGGCCAAGTTATTATGATGATAGTAGGTTGTTTTTTACTTTATCTTGCAATAGCGCGTAACTTTGAGCCTTTATTGTTATTACCCATGGGGTTTGGTGCAATATTGACTAATATTCCAGGGGCTGGATTTTCAGAGGCTGGTGGCTTTTTATATTACATCTATCATTGGGGTATCGAAACTGGAATTTTCCCACTGGTGATTTTTATGGGTGTTGGTGCTATGACAGACTTCGGTGCATTAATTGCCAATCCTAAAACTTTATTTTTAGGGGCAGCGGCTCAAACGGGTATATTTGCTACTCTGTTTGGCGCCATTGCACTGAATGTAGTGCCAGGTATTGAGTTTACCTTAAAAGATGCTTCTGCCATTGCTATTATTGGGGGTGCCGATGGCCCTACTGCAATATTTTTGGCAACCAAACTTGCGCCTGAGCTACTTGGCGCAATTGCTGTTGCTGCCTATTCTTATATGGCTTTAGTACCTATTATACAACCACCAATTATGCGTGCGTTAACCACAGAAAAAGAACGTAAAATTGAAATGGCACAGTTAAGACCTGTGACTAAAGTCGAAAAAATTGTTTTTCCTTTAGCTGTATTACTAATGACAATTTTCTTTTTACCTGCGGCAACACCACTTGTTGGAATGTTTTGTTTAGGTAATCTGATGCGAGAATGTGGTGTTGTTGACCGTCTAAGTTCAACCGCTCAAAATGAGTTAATTAATATCACGACCATTTTTTTAGGATTAGGTGTTGGTTCAAAACTAAGCGCGGAGGCTTTTTTAAATATAGAAACACTCGGGATACTAGCGCTTGGTTCTGTTGCATTTTCTATCGGTACTGCATCAGGGGTATTAATGGCTAAAACGATGAATAAATTCTCTAAAGTCCCTATTAATCCACTTATTGGTGCTGCAGGTGTTTCTGCTGTTCCTATGGCTGCCCGTGTAGCAAACAAAGTTGGCTTAGAGGCAAATCCTCATAATTTCTTATTAATGCATGCTATGGGGCCTAACGTAGCTGGTGTACTCGGTTCGGCAGTTGCCGCGGGGATATTACTAGCTCTGGTTGGTTAATGTAGTCACTTTATTCTTATTAAAGGGAAGCTTGTCTTCCCTTTTTTCGTTATTTTGGCCGTTAGTTAACCCAAACGCCTTGGTTGACAAAACAGTCTATTGAGTCAAGAGCCATATGGATAAGTAAGCCTATGCCAATTAACCTGAGTTTAGGAATAAAACAGCATATGAAATATATAAATACCGCCAAGTTTTGGTGTAAAGGGTGGAAGCCAATACTGCAACGAATGGGGTCATATATTGGGTTCGCTAATAAATGATCTATATCCACCATCATTGTTAAGATCATAATAAAATAAGACTTTTGCCATTTATGCTTAAAAAATAAGGCAACAATGACTGCGGGGACTAAAAAGTGAAGAATGAGATGGAAAATATTAGTGTCCTTTAACCTGTTTTAGGTCGACTTGATATGATTGAGCTATATTATTGTAAGATCTTGGATGGAAAGTGAACGTTATTATCTATCTAAGTAATCAATTCGAAGACAATAGACATAATTAACGGTAAGCGAAACCCTTTGTAATTAATCATGAATAGTATTAATTTTATCCAACGTTGCTTTAAGACAAACCGTGTTAAAACTTTCTGGAAAGATTATATTTCTCTCAAAACATAGCCATTGTAATGGCTAGCTCTACTTTGCTAACACTATGGGTTTAATTTAAATTGTGTCCATTGATCTGAATTTTGTTTTTCAAAACAAATCCTATCGTGCAGTCGGTTAGCTCGCCCTTGCCAGAATTCAATATAAGTTGGTTTAATTTGCCATCCCCCCCAAAATTCTGGGTGAGGTATCTCTCCGTCTGGGTATTTAGCATTAAAATAATTAACACGTTTTTGTAATTCTTCATCGTGCGTTATTTTAGCACTTTGTTTTGATGCCCAAGCACCAACTTGACTGCCTCTGTCTCTGCTATGAAAATATTGTGCAGATTGTTCCAAAGAGACTTTTTCGACAGTGCCTTCGATACGAATTTGTCGTTGTAAAACATTCCAATGAAATAACAAGGATACTTTATTATTTTCTTCTAGATTTTGACTTTTTCGGCTTGTGTAATTAGTGTAAAAAACAAAACCATCTTCATTGAATTCTTTGAGTAGAACCATACGAGAAGTTGGTTGGCCATCAGCACCACAACTACTTACTGACATAGATTCAGGGAGTAAAACTCCAGATTTTTTAGCTTCGTCAAACCATTGGGAAAATAATGGAAAAGGTTGTGCATCATTGGGGATTTGGGGCAGGGGTAAAGCAACACCTTGGCCAAACGTTAATAAACAACGGAGTTTTTCAAATAAGGTCATAAAATTTGGTGAACAATAATTTATAATAAATGCATATTATCAGGTATTAAAGGAAAAGGTGTTGAATTTAAGCGCTTATTAACTCTTTTAAAATCACCAGTCAAACTGGGGCTCATCAATCTCGTCTTTTTGTAATTTAGCTAGCATTCAATAATAGCCCATAGCGGTTGTTTTTAAGATAACTGTAATCGATTTAAAATGAAGATTAAACCTGCATTTATAAAAACATGCAGTTTTAATGAGAACTCTGATGTTAGTAGGATGTACTTATATTGATTGCTATTACTTATCATTAAAACCTGTCAGAATGATTGAGATACAATACCATTCTAATAATTTATTTAGAATAACCTTATGAAATGAAATTTGATGGATTAATCCTTGTTTATTCAAGCGTTGTTTTAATTTATGAAATTGATTGATAAACTCACTTTTTTACTAGTTTTCTTTACTTATGATTTTGACAAAATTCTTCCGTTGGTTTGAGCAAATTCAACTACAAGCGGCAACTAATAAACATCGTTCGTTAGTCGTTTTAGCAGGGGAGTATTCATGGTCACTTTCTTTAATTAGACACATTAAAAATTCATCTAACTTCTTGTCAGAAGTTGACGATTTAGAGAAAACCTCTCAAAACGAAGGCTGGCTTACCTATAGTGATATCAACACATTAAACGCAAATGTTACTAAACAAAACTATCGCTATAAATTAGGTTCAGAAAGTCGAGCAGTAGTTTTTGCCGATAGTGAATTCAATATTGATGCTCTAGCTGCATTATCAGGTACTATAAAAGCTGGAGGGGTATTATTCATTCTATTTCCTGACAAACTATCAGTAATTAAAGCAAATCAAAAGAGCTTATTTTTAAGGCGGTTTATTAATAAAGTCGAACATTCATTTTTATCCTGCATTATTGAGCAAAAACAGGAAGTATTTAGTGATAAATTAATGGATAAAAAACCTACTTTTGAGTTTTTACCATTAAATATTGTTAATGTTTTACCATTAAATTGCGCAACACAAGAACAATACCAAGCCGTTCAATCTATTATTAAAGTTGCTACAGGTCATCGAGACCGGCCTTTAGTATTGACAGCTGATCGAGGAAGAGGTAAGTCTTGTGCCCTTGCTATTGCTTGTGCGCAAATTATTGAGTCAACCTTATTAAAGCAACATATTATCATTAGTGCACCTCACCTGAAGGCGTTGGACAACTTTTTTCAACAACTCAAGTACTCACTACCTCAGGCCAAACATTTAACTCAACGTGTAATTCATGATAATGGCATTATTGAGTTCCTTCCGATAGATAAACTGTTAAATCAGCAAGTAAAAGCCTCGTTATTATTAGTGGATGAAGCTGCAGGCATCCCAGTTTATTTACTCACCGCTATATTAAATAAATACCATAGAGTGGTTTTTTCAAGCACCGTACACGGGTATGAAGGTGCCGGCAGAGGATTTACTTTAAAGTTTCAAGCTATGTTAAATAGTGAGTATAAAACATGGTATAAGCAAACAATCAGTCAGCCAATAAGATGGGCGGAAGATGACCCGGTTGAACAATTTATTTTTGATGTTTGTTTACTTAATGCTCAGCTGCCTAAAATTAACGACAGTGAAACTGATATCGACAAGAACAAGGTTGGTTTGGATTTTAGATGTTTGACCGGTGACTTTTTATTAGCAAATGAAGAATTATTAGTGCAGGTCTTTGCGGTGTTGGTAACGGCTCATTACCAAACAAAACCAAGCGATTTAAAATTATTACTGGATAATTCACAGGTAAGTGTACTGTGTTTATTTCATCAACAAAAGGTGATTAGTGTTGCTTTATTAATGCATGAGGGGAGTCGAAATCAACAGGATATTCTTGCCATTAAAAATGCTAAAAAACGATTGCGCGATCAATTTCTACCTCAATCTTTACTGACTCATTGTGGCATAGAGGGATCATTTAATTTCGATTACTTACGGGTCCTCAGGATTGCTGTGCATCCGGACTACCAAAGTGATGGTATTGGTACTTTATTTCTATCAAAAATTATTGAGTATGCGAAAAGTTTAGATGTTGATTTTATTGGCGCTAGTTTTGGCTGTAATCAACAACTACTGAATTTCTGGTTATTATCAAACTTTGAATTAGCCCGTATTGGTTTTAATAAAGATGCGGCAAGTGGTGAACATTCTGCTTTGATGCTAAAAGCACTCAGTCAAAAAGCAGTAAGGTTACAATTAAATATCAACAGGGAGTTTTATCAGTCTTTTATTTATTTACTTAGTGATGAATATCGACAATTGTCTGATATTTTGGTTTGGACAATTTTAAAACATTGTCCGGTCGAATATTTACCCAAACTATCAATCAACAACTTAAATGCTGTGCAAGCTTTTGCAAATAAAGAGCGCTTATATAGCAGTTGCGCCTACAGTTTACATTTATGGTTATTACACCAATTTTCGGACCCTTTTGATCAGCAGTTATTACCAGTGATGTCACGTCTATTAAAAAGAATACCCGTTAACGAGGTTTGTTCTCTTTATCATATCAATGGAAAAAAATCGTTAAATCAATTAATGCTAGATTATGTCAGTAGCAAGCTTAAGCCAACAATTAATAAGAGTTAATTTAATGGAATAAACAATACTCAGTGTTGAATGGTATGCAAAGTAAGTGTTCGATGGATAATCAGAGCAATTTTACCGGTATAATCTGCTTATCGACACTGGCTTAGAGATAAAATATACTGTGTATTATTATATGTATTTTATTTAGATAGGGTTCTATTATGTCGGTCGTGATCAGTGGGACGGGTTTATACACTCCACCATTTAGCATTTCAAATGATGAGTTAGTGAATTGTTTTAATCAGTATGTTGAACGTTTTAATATTGAAAATAGTCAGGCTATTGCCGCTGGTAATATCGATGCACTTTCTTCTTCAAGTAGTGAATTTATCGAAAAAGCCTCGGGTATAAAAAGTCGATATGTCATGTCAAAAGATGACATCCTTAATATCGATTTAATGAGACCTACGATTAAACAACGTAGTAATGATGTATTATCTTTTCAAGCTGAAATAGGGGTTGCCGCTGCTAAACAAGCAATTAAAGCTGCCAATAAGAAACCTGAAGATATCGATTTAGTGATTGTTGCTTGTGCTTATACAGAGCGTTCTTATCCAGCAATCGCCATAGAAATTCAAAATGCTCTTGGCTGTTCTGGCTGGGGATTTGACATGTTAGTGGCATGCTCTGCCGCAACATTTGGTATTATTAATGCGGCAAATGCTATTCGAAGTGGCACCGCAAAAACCGTATTGGTTATTAATCCTGAAATACTATCACCACAGATTAATTATCGCGATCGTGATAGTCATTTTATTTTTGGTGATGTCGCTACCGCCTTAATCATTGAAGATGAGTCTACCGGAACAAGTCAGCATTGTTTTAAAATTATTGCAGAGAAACCAATCACTCAATTTTCTAATAACATTCGCAGCAATATAGGCTATATGAACAGTTGTGATCCTGATACTAAAGACACAGATGATAAATACTTTATACAGCAAGGTCGAAAAGTTTTTAAAGAAGTTCTCCCTATGGTATCGAATTTGATTGCCTCTGAAATGGTTAAAGTAGGGCTGTCTTCACAAGATATTAAACGACTCTATTTACACCAAGCCAACATTAATATGAATGGCTTTATTGCAAAAAAAGTACTAGGTAGAGAGCCTAGTTTGACTGAATCACCCATAATTTTAGATGAATATGCTAACACTAGCTCAGCTGGTTGTATTATAGCTTTACATAAATACCATGATGATTTGCTTTCAGGAGATAAAATGGTGCTTTGTTCATTTGGTGCCGGTTACTCAGCATGCTGTTTAATCTTAGAGCATGTCTAAGGGGCTAGATTAATCCCATTGATTAATAATTTCATTAATCAATGTCGCAGTTTCCATTGGGTATTCTAATGGAAACATATGACCTCCCGCAATACAGTGTGAAGTTATTTTTTTATTTTTGCGGATAAAACGTTTCAAAACTAATTTTTGATATAAATCACTACTCTCGCCATAAATTAAAGCTGCAGGTATCGTAAGTTTGTTTTTAAAACTCGACAGGTGTGTTGGAGTATTACGAAATATTTTGGTTTCAACTTGAGCATCAAAGGTGAGTTCTAATCTATCATTGTTAATTGCCATTGCACTTCGGGTATAGTCATTTAAACAACGTTCATCAAAATATTTAAATAACTGTCGTTGTTTAAATATTTTGTTTAAATCAGTATCTGCTGGCCAATGACTTCGTCTATTTTTTGATTGACCTGCGGGGGTCAGTTTATCAATATAAACGGTATTTTTGACTAATTTTATCAACCAACTATTCATACCGGTTAAGGCGGGAGGGTCTAACATAATAAGACCTTTAAAAAGTGAAGGTTGCTGACATGCTGCGATAAAAGATATAACGCCACCAAAAGAATGGCCAATACAAATTACTGGTTGCGCTTGTTGTTTAATATAAAAAATAAGTTCATCTACTAAATATTGCCAGTTATTATGTATAGGGAAGTTAGGATTATGACCATACTTTTCCTGGGCAACGACTTTATAATCTTCCGAAAAATAATTAAAGAATGTCTGATAAGAGCCTGCAGGAAAACCATTGCCATGAACAAAATTGATCAGCGGCTTAGTTTTTTTAGTTACTTTTGTTGAAAATTCAATCATTTTAATAATTATTCAAACAAGTGTTTTATTTATTATCACTAAAAATAATGTTAATTGAAAGAGATAAATCAGTTTTTTCTAAACTTTACAGCAAGGTATACTGTCAGAATAACGATAAAATTTTTGACTCATATTTATTATCCAAGCATCTTGAAATGTTATAAATGTGAGGTGTGAATTTCCCAATGAACTAACCAATAAGTTAATAAAAAGCCCGATAGCCATTAAAGGCTATTGGGCTTAAGTTTATCTTCAATAGTAAGACTTAAGTTAGAGCATCTCTACTAGTTGTTTTTCAAGTTTTTCTTGGTCTATAGTAAAGTTTCTAATACCTTCAGAAAGTTTTTCTGTCGCCATAGCATCTTGATTCATTAACCAACGAAATTGTGATTCAGTTAAGGCGATTTCATCAGCACTAGATGCGTTACTTGTCGACAGTTGCCGAACAACGACTGCTTCACTGCTAGCAAGTTCTTCCATTAACTGAGGGCTAATAGTTAAACGATCACAACCGGCTAAAGCTAAAATTTCACCGATATTTCTAAAACTTGCTCCCATTACTACTGTTTTATAACCTTGTTTTTTGTAGTAGTTATAAATTTCAGTCACTGATACTACACCTGGATCTTCATTTGCCAAGTAATCAGTTCGACCGGTTGATTTTTTATACCAATCTAAAATTCTGCCAACAAAGGGAGAAATAAGGTAAGTACCTGCTTCAGCACAAGCTCGAGCTTGGGCAAAGCTAAATAATAGCGTTAAATTACAATTAATCCCTTGTTGCTCTAATTGTTCAGCCGCTTTAATCCCTTCCCAAGTCGACGCTAGTTTGATCAATATGCGATCATTTTTAATACCAGCCTCATTGTACATGGCAATAAGTTTATGCGCTTTAGCAATTGAGTTTGGCGTATCAAATGATAGTCTTGAATCAACTTCAGTTGAAATACGGCCGGGAACAATTTTTAAAATTTCTAAGCCAATTAATACTGAAAGTTGATCTGCCGCATCAATAACCTGTTGGTTAGTGTCAGCTGATTGTTTTTTTGCCCATGAAACCGCCTCTTTTAATAATTGGTCATACTGAGGCATCTCTGCTGCTTTAAGTAATAGAGAGGGGTTTGTTGTCGCATCTTGTGGTTGAAACTTTGCTATTGCTTCAATATCACCTGTATCGGCAACCACAGTGGTCATAGTTTTAAGCTGATCTAATTGGCTTGTCATAATATCGCCTTAATATTGTTTGTTTGGCAGTGAGTGTTTTATGAGTATGCAATGATGAAATATTACAACATTTTTGATGAAAACTGCTATAAATTGACAATATCTGCGGATTTACTCTTATATTAGCTCTATTTTTATCAAATTTTCATTATTAAGCAAGTACGATTGATGGTTTAGTTTAAAGTTTATTAGCATTAAGTTAGTTTTAATTGGTATAAACTCTAATACGTAACTTTTCTTAATTGTATGTGTAATGATTTCATTGAATTATGCTTATGCTATAGTATCTATATTCTACTTTTGATAAAAGACTGTCTAATGTTACTTGTTGTTTCTCCCGCAAAAAATCTTGATTTTCACTCGCCACTTGCAACGGACATCTATAGCCAATCTAATTTACTTGAGCACAGTCAAGAGTTAATAAATCATTGCATTAAACTTACACCTGCTCAATTATCTTCTTTAATGGGGATCAGTGATAAATTAGCCGGATTAAATTCGGCAAGGTTTGGCCAATGGTCAACGCCTTTTACTCCTGAAAATGCACGTCCTGCTATATTGGCATTCAATGGAGATGTTTATACCGGTATTGATGCACAGTCTTTTAAATACCATGATTTTGATTTTGCTCAGCAACATATGCGTATTTTGTCTGGCTTGTATGGTTTATTGCAACCATTAGATTTGATGCAAGCTTATCGATTAGAAATGGGTACTAAGCTTGCTAACAGCCGAGGGGATAATCTTTATCATTTTTGGGGTGATATTATTACCAATGAGCTGAACAAAGCACTAACAGAGCAGGGCGATGATATATTGATCAACTTAGCATCTAATGAATATTTTAAATCGGTTAAGAAAAAATCACTAAAGGCAACGATAATTACTCCGGCCTTTAAAGATTGGAAAAATGGTCAATATAAAATGATCAGTTTTTTTGCTAAAAAAGCAAGAGGGCTAATGGCAAGATATATCATTGAAAATCAGTTAACTGATGTTGAAGAGTTAAAAGGCTTTGATGTGGCGGGTTACCAATTTAATCGTGAATTTAGTCAAGGTAATGATTGGGTTTTTACTCGAAAAATACTCGAATAACTTATTTTAGATATTGAGTGAATTCATCCACTATTATTTCTTGAGAATCGATAACAAGCTTATGTAAGATTTTTATTTCTTTTTTATTTTCGGCTTTAGCGGCAAGTTCTAACAAATTGACTTGTTGCTGAAGTTGTAAAGCACTCAAGTTTCCTGCAATACCTTTGATAAGATGAGCATGAAAATCTATCTGAGAAAAATTTTTATCATTAATTGCTAGCGTTAAATTTTTCATATGTTCAGGCATATCTTCTATAAACATTATAATTAACTGTCTTAAAAACACCTCACTGTCTCGCAGTCTTTTTAAACAAGCATTTTTATCCCAAACTTTTGTCATTTCATGCTCCACAATAGCTTTATCAATAATTTTTTTGTGACTTTTATTTCAACTTTCGAGATTACTTATGATAGAAAATCACATTATTAATTATACGTTATATAGAAAAATATGAGTAAAGGTATGGATAATTGCCGATTAATAATACCTTTAAGTTATTTACTCTGTATTAAATTGCCTATGCTCTATAAATTCTTAAGCTAAGTTGCTTATAAGATAGAGGTTATCGAGAAATAATCATCCGTATATTATTAATAACACACTGATTTAATGGTTTTATTTAAACGAATAAAATGAGTCACCGGCCTTATTTATACTATTACTTTGATTTTTTGGCTTGTTTTTTAGCTTTTGCTTTTTTCTGAGAGGTACTGCGTTTTATTTTAGGTTTTTTCATAGCAACACGAGATTCTTTATTTTTTGGCCGTAAACCTTCAATCACACGCCTTGGAAAGCGTTCATCTTGAAAACGTTCTATTTTAGCAATAACTGGCATGTCGTGCGCTTCAACTAATGATAATGCAGTACCTTTATTCCCTGCGCGCCCTGTGCGCCCAATTCGGTGTATATAAACATCAACTTTACGTGGCATATCAAAGTTAACAACATGACTGATATCATCAATATCTAAACCACGAGCGGCAACATCGGTAGCCACTAAAATATTTACGGCACCATTTTTTAAGCGTTCAATAGCGGTATTACGTTTGTCTTGTTGCATTTTCCCTTCAAGCCATACACAAGGTAATTCTTGTGCATACAGTTTTCCAGAGAGGGTTTGTACGGTTTCTCGTTTGTTAGCAAAGACCACTACACGCGTTACATCTTCTTGCTTAAGTATGCTGTATAAAAGATCCAATTTATGATCAAAGTTATCAGCTATATGCAACCATTGATGGATTTTTGCTTTTTCTTTACGAGATGGGTTTGACTCTAAAAAAACAGGTTCAGTTAATACTTCTCGGGCAAAACGACTAACACCAGCACTTTCTAAAGTAGCAGAAAATAACATGGTTTGCTTACGCCATCGAGCTTCTGCGGCAATACGATTAATACTTTCACTAAAGCCCATATCTAACATACGATCGGCTTCATCCAGCACTAAAATCTCTATCTCACGCGCATCAAACTGTTCATTTTCTATGTATTCTAATAATCGTCCCGGGGTAGCGACTAAAATATCTGTATTACTAGTTAGAATATCACTATGACTACCATAATTTACGCCACCAGTGATGACCCCTGTTTTAATTTTAGTTAATTCAGTTAATTTTTGGCTGTCCTCACCAATTTGCATGGCAAGCTCACGGGTAGGGGTAAGAATAAGTACGCGAGGAAATCCTGGACTTGTTCTTGGATAGTCTAGTAAATGTTGGGCAATGGGTAATAAAAACGAGGCCGTTTTACCTGTACCTGTTGGGGCCGATGCTAAAACATCTTTCCCAGCCATCGCTTTAGGAATGACTAATTCTTGAATTGAAGTGGGCTTTTTATAACCAATTTTTTTTACTGCGGCCAATAACTCAGAGTCAAGATCAAACTGCTCAAACATACTTTCTAGTATCCATTAACTAATTAGGTGATTTACATTGGAATCGACTGATACCAATTGCGGACAAATTATACTGCAATCTACAACAATCAACACTATATACTTAAATTATGTGGCCAAAATCTCTTTAATTTCATCATCTAGCTGTTTAACCCACTGTTCTATCCGCTGGTCAGTGAGCTGATATTGAGTCTCATCATCAAGAGATAAACCAATAAAATTTTTTTTATCAGCTGTTAAGGCCTTAGAACTGATAAACTCATAGCCAATATTAGGCCAATATCCTGTAATATAGGCCTCAGCCGATAGCAGCTGTTCATGTAACATGCCTAATGCATCTTGAAACCATTCACTGTAACCCACTTGATCGCCCATACCGTATAAGGCCAACATCTTTCCTGACAAATCAAGTTGCGCAACTTCTTGCCAGCTCGACTCCCAGTCTTCTTGCAATTCACCATAATCCCAAGTAGAAATGCCAAAGATCAAAAAATCATATTCTTGGCATAAAGACAATGGTTCATCTTTAATATTGTGAAGGACAACATCCATTTCAGTATGCGCAGAGAAGGAGACTTGCATTTTTTCTGCTACCATTTCGGTATAACAAGTCGTTGAACCAAAGAACAAACCAATTTTCATAGAGGTAAAATTTAAAAGTTAAGAAAACATTTGAGACAAGTTTAACAGAATCACTATGCTTGACGATAGTTTCAAAAACATTTAAATGTAAAATGTTAGTTCAATTTAGTCAGAGCGTTCTAATAAAATATGGTAATATTACTTAATAATACGTATTATTAAGGATAGTAAATATTGGTTTTTTGTTGATTTATTTTTGGATGTCTTTGATGCTTAAATTGAAATTTAGAAAAAGTTTTGCCCTTGCTTTAGTCAGTTTTATTAGCTGCTCCTCCATCTTTTATGTTTTTGCCGATGATTCGGGTTCTACAAATTCTTCAGCGAGTACTGTCGCCCAATCAAACGACTCAATTTTAGATATTGGGCTATTGAAAAGTAAACTGCAGAGTTCGTTAGGGATAACCGTTGATGATGTACTTGAAACTGCCTTGCCCGGCATTGCTTTAGTTATTTCAGACAGGGGTCTGTATTACGCAAGTTATGATGGTAAGTTCTTTATCCAAGGTAAAGTATATCAAGTTGGTGAAACTGTTACTGACTTGGCTGATGTAAGTTTGTCAAAAATTCGCTTAGAAGGAATATCAAAATTCGAAAGTGACATGATTGTCTATCCAGCGAAAAATGAAAAACATGTTATTACGGTCTTTACCGACATCACTTGTGGTTATTGTCGTAAATTACATAATCAGATGGACGAGTATAATGCTAAAGGTATTACCGTTAGGTATTTACCTTATCCTCGTTCTGGAGTGTATGATCGCAATGGTGAGCTGTCTAAAGGTTTTCAAGATCTTCGATCTATTTGGTGTAGTGAAAATCCCAATAAAGCGTTGACCAAAGCAAAAGCCGGCTCAACTGTTGCTTATAGGATTTGTGATAAGAAAATTGAAGACCAAGTTAATTTTGCCCGTAAAATTGGCATTAATTCAACACCAGCCATCATCTTTGAAAATGGCATGATGATTCCTGGTTATCAAGATCCAGCTAAATTATCCGAAATGTTAGGCAACATGTAATATAATATTTAAGGTCGAGTTAGGACTTGACCTTAAATACAGCTAAATGTCTCCCCACTCTAAGGAATCGCCTTGCAAAAGAGCATTGTTCGTCGAAAAACGGTTATTGATAACCATCTCCCCAGCCATATTCATTCTACCATTAAACAAATATATGCGTCTCGTGGTGTTGGGTCGGCTCAAGAGTTAGAACTAAAAGTTGGCCAATTACATGCTATTGATTCTTTAATAGGGCTTGATCAAGCTTGCAAGGTGCTTCACCAAGCACTATTAACGAATGCAAAAATTGTTGTTGTTGGCGACTTTGATGCAGATGGTGCCACCAGTACAGCATTAATGATGGAGGCATTGGAAGCATTAGGTAGTACTAATCATCATTTTTTAGTGCCTAATCGTTTTGAATATGGTTATGGTTTAACCCCCGAGATTGTTGATATTGCTGCAAACCAGGGAGCAAAGTTATTAATTACTGTTGATAACGGTATTAGTTGCTTAGCGGGAGTTAAACAAGCAAAAAATCTCAATTTACAGGTTATTATTACTGACCATCACTTGCCTGGTAAATCGCTACCTATAGCTGATGCCATTGTTAACCCAAACCAAAATGATTGCCCATTTGCTAGTAAAGCACTTGCAGGTGTAGGTGTTGCTTTTTACTTTATGCTAGCCATGCGAAAACATTTGCGTGATATCAATTGGTTTGAAGAAAAACAAATCATTGAGCCTAATTTAGCGACATTATTAGATTTAGTTGCCTTAGGGACTGTGGCTGATGTGGTATCTCTCGATACCAATAATCGCATACTGGTAGAGCAAGGGCTTAAACGTATTAGGGCAGGTAAAACACGACCAGGTATTCAAGCCTTAATTGAAATTTCAGGCCGTAATCAACAGCGTTTAGTAGCTAGTGATTTTGGTTTTTCTCTTGGTCCAAGAATTAATGCGGCAGGGCGCCTTGATGATATGTCTTTTGGCATCAATTGTTTGTTGGCAAAAGATCTCATGTCAGCAAGGGTGATGGCTGCAGAGCTTGATGATTTAAATAAATCGCGTCGTGAAATTGAACAAGGCATGCAGCTTGAGGCTGAAAATGTCTTAAAACAACTTAA
>Ga0307488_10002173_pt1 | contig 16588 bp, 26 predicted proteins | sample SB02metaG_FD_202248 | JGI IMG/M metagenome (GOLD analysis project Ga0307488, IMG submission 202248) | Sea-ice brine microbial communities from Beaufort Sea near Barrow, Alaska, United States - SB 0.2 | ecosystem: Environmental > Aquatic > Marine > Coastal | place: USA: Alaska | collected... | reverse complement strand
AACCGAAACCTTACTTTGTCACAGTCGAACCAACCACCCTCATTAGAATACGAGGTAGTCTCTCTATTTACGCCGGGGCGGAACTGTAACTTAGTAAGTGGCATATCATCCCTTTTCGTCTTCTGGCGGTTCTTCTAAAGACCTTGAAAGCATATTGACAAAAGCCTCGCGGCCTACTTTTAGCTGATCCATGTTAAAGCCAAGGCTTCCTAGCTTCTTGTCCAGATCAGCAATGTGGTTAACCATCGCAATTTGTTGCTCGGTTAGGTCTTCAATGTTGTGTTCTACATCATTGACAGTAATGGTTTTGTTTTCATTTTTAGCCATTATAAGTCTCCTTATTTAAGTTAAAGGTTAAACTGCCAAGGCAGTCCATTAGGTTTGTTTGGCTTTATTACCGAGGAACGCAAACTGCTCCAGAACTTTATAGGCTTTAGCCACCCACGCATCATCGTTTGGCGTGTTTGTATAGTTACAAAGGACACTAGCAATAGTGACTATAGAAGTAACCAGTACATAGAGGTCTAGTAAATATTCCATTACCAAGGCACCCCAGACGCAGTTGTTGCAGCGGCATCAATTTGCTTCTGTACTTTCCCATCCCGATCAGCTTCTACACGCGCTTTAGCTTCGACAGCGGTTTCGTCGCCTTCGATTAAGCTGTCGTATACCCAACCAAGAACATCGTTCTCTGTTAGATTAGCGTATGGAATAAATCCGGGGTCTGAAGGGTTACCTTCACAGCGGAGTTTACCGCCATCAGAAGCAGTGTACGAGGGATTGCCATCGCTTGCCGCTACAATTGACCAATAGACAAGGAATACATACCCATCCGAGTCAGTTCTTTGCATTTCGTTTATCGACCATGTGTTGTTAATTGCCATGTTTCTTTCTCCTTTAATGACAGTTTATGACTCTAGTGCCGCGATACGGGCTTCAAGTTCTTGTATGGTTGCTACAAGTAGAGGAACGATTTTGCTTTGGTCAATACTTTGATAGTGAGGAACAGTATTGCCTTCTTTGTCCAGTTTGGTTCCATCTTTTTCGCCAGTAATAGCTTTAGGGACTACTGCTTGTACTTCGTGGGCTAAAAAGCCATCAGTATCTGCACTATCTAAACCGTCTTCAATAAAACTAAATCTTTTCGGTTTGAGTTGTTTTAATAGGTCTGTTGCCCCTATAAAATCAACTACGTTTTCTTTTAATCTATAGTCTGATGAAGTGTTATACGCAGTTGCACCTGCCGAAACAGTGATGGAACCGACCGTTGAGCCAGCGCGGTAAAATTGTATAGCCTCCCCTCCAGTTACCGACTGTTGCCTGTGAATAATCAGCACTTCATCTGTAGCGGTGCCGCTTGTATTGGTCATGGTGTTGTATTGGTTTGCCGCCGCCAAATTATGGAAACGAACGCCCGAACTACCAGTCCAATTCTCATCATTAATGCCACACGCAACCAGATTAAGCTGTCCATTGACATGCAACCCATTAGCAACAGTGTCAGTCTGAACGGTAAAGTCTTTATCTATACCATCAGCATTAAAAATAGTACCCGCGTCAAGCATTCTTACATTTTCTGCATTGCTAGAATCATTAAACGTTGAGGAAGATGAAGACCTAACTGAAAAAGTACCTGTAACTTCTAAGGCTGAAGCCGGAGTATTTGATCCAACACCAACATTTCCGCCCGCCGCGTTTAAGGATAAAATTCTTCCTGTGCTTCCGTCATTATCGTATGATTGAAGTTGGACTCGTTGTACCGTAGGCGTTCCGTGTCTCGTTGCGGAAATTTGTAAAAACGTGCTATCACTTTCGCCTTTGCTTGAATGAAATTTTGCAATAGTACCTGTAGAACTCCCCCCTACGTTGGTATCAACTGTGAACATTGCATCAGGCGAAATAGTGCCCACACCGACTTTTCCATCACCCAAAATAGATAATCTTTCGTCAGCAACAGCATCACCTGCAACAGAACCTAAAAAGAAACCCAGTCTTCTGTCGGCTACTGTATTATCATTAAAAGACATGATGTACATATCTTGTTGATTAGCGGCAAATTTAATCGCGTTATAGACTCCATCTCCTGAACCGGAGTTTCCAATAATTAATGTAGAATTAGTATTAGCGGCGGTTACATCAGTGACCGTGTGGCTAGTTTGAATTTGCAAGGGTGCGCCGGGAGCACTTGTGCCTATACCGACCTCATTTGAACCACCATCAACAAACAGCATGTGGGTGTTGCCGTCAGACTCAACGCGGAAGTCAGCGTCTACGCCACCTTCGTTGAAGACTGCGTGTCCTCCTGCAACGGGGGTGAAGACGGCTCCACCTGTGCTATCAACCGTAAGGGCATAATTAGTTTGAGCATAGTTGTACAGCTTAAATCCGTTATCAGTTGAATTACCTAATTGCCATTTTGCGGTAGTATTTTGATAGAACCCAATATTAGCTTCTTCTGCTCCAGCATCTGAAAACCCACCTTTAAGGAGAAGACCCGCATTGTCTGTTGGGGCAATAATAGTTAGTGTGCCTGAATTAGCTCCTGTAATCGTACAGTCAGCATTAGAAGCAAAACCACCATTAAACACGGTCGCGGCAGTAGTGGTCAAAACGCCTGTGACAAGGGCAGTAGTCGCCATGTTTACAGCACCATCAATATCTACTACGTCTAAGTTAGTAGTACCATCAACATCTAAATCACCATTAAAGTCTACATTACCTGCAACGGTAAGCGTTGTGGCCATATCCACAGCACCATCGATATCAACAACGTCTAAGTTAGTTGTTCCATCAACATCAATGTCTCCACTAATATCCAAAGAAGCACCTGTTAGGACTCCTGCAACGGTAAGCGTAGAGGCCATATCAACAGCACCGTCGATATCTACTACGTCTAGGTTAGTCGTGCCGTCTACGTCTAAATCGCCATTAAAGTCTACGTTGCCTGCGACAACAAGTCCGCCCGCTCCTGCTAGAATCAAGTCATCTGCTGATTCGTCCCAGAGCATGTAAGCGCCGCCGGTTGCACCGTAAAACTTAACGTCATAACCCGTGTCATCAACACCTACTGTAAGTGTGTTATCTAGTTGAACCGCGCCATCAATGTCGATAGCGTCTACGTTTAAAGTGCCGTCAATATCAACGTCACCTGAGATGTCTAAAGAAGCCGCTGAGATTTCACCACTGGCAACAACCGCACCATTAATGTCAATCGTCGTTGCCGCAATCTGAATTTCAGTGTCCGCTACAATATCAAGCTGCCCATCAACACTAGAGTTAATGTATATAGCGGCATCGCGGAATTGTACTTTTTGAGCGGCATCTACATCAATGTCAGTTGATCCGGTAGTGTTACCGTTAGCCAAAATCTCGGCTAAAGTGTCAACCGTGCCAACTTGGCTATCAACATAAGCCTTAATAGACTGCTGAGTAGCTAGTTTTGTGGCGCTGTTTGACGCCATGTTATCTTCGTCTTTAATCCCGGTTACCGTAGCACCGTCACCTGCGATATTAACGCTGGTGTTAGCAACAACGGTAGTTCCTGTGACAGCCGCCGCGGTTGATCCACCTATTACAGTAGCATCTATTGTGCCGCCATTAATATCGGCAGTTGTCGCAACAATCCCGTCTACTTTTAGATTAGCGTATACGTTTACTACAGTCGCGCCTGTTCCGCCGCCGTTGAATTTAACAACCACGTCAGTGCCCGCCGCGATCTCAAGATCGTTGCTAGTGCTATAAGTACCTTGGAAAATGAATATGGAACGGCTACCCGAAAGACTGTTTCGGATATTACATATTTTTTCAGCATCGTTGGGAGTAAGTTGGACGTAAGCGGCAGCACCTAAGTCGCCACCGTCACCAAATTCGATCCATTTATTACGGCCCGTGGAAGACGCGCCATTAGTAATAGTAATTGAGTTAGGTGAACCCGAAGAACCCGCAGAGGACAGGGTGATCGTGACCGCGCCGTTGATGGCCTCATCAAGTATATTAGAGTTATCATTGACTGTATCACCCCATGTACCTGATTGCTCACCGGTTGCCGGTTTTTCAATCCCGAGGTTAACTGTATATGTACTGGGCATCTTTAATTCCTCACGCTGCTATTTTTGTCCAATTAGCACTCTGGTTTGGCACTTCCTCCGTCCACGTCGGATTCTGACTTGGTGTAATATTAGTATAGTTCGGATTTTGATCCGGCACAATACTTCCATAAACCAGCACTTGTCCAACAACCCCAGTTGCATTGACTCCTATTACATTAACGATAGCGTCTGCATTTGCGACGACGCTACCAACTTGTCCTATTGCCTGAACACCCGTAACTACAATGGTTTGTCCAGTTTTTACCGTAACTGCGCCAACACTTGCAGTGCCTGCAAGCCCGGTTACGCTTACGTTTGCATCGGCAACGACGGTGGTTGTACCAACTACGCCTGTTGCTGCGAGACCTATCGGGTAAACGTTTGCGTCAGCTACTACGGTAACTCCGCCAACACTTCCAGTAGCGGCTAAACCTGTAACAGGGACATTAGCGGCGGCATCTACAGTAACCGCACCAACACCACCCGTTCCCGCTACACCTGTAACGTTTGCGTTTGCATCTGCGGTAACAGTAACTCCACCAACACTGGCGGTTGCTGCTAATCCGGTGACGAGGGCATTTGCCTCGGCGACGACACTTACTGTGCCCACACCTCCGACTGATCCCGGAAGTGCCTCATTCTGGCCCCAAGGACCACCGCCCCAACTTTGACTGACAGAATTCCAGCCTCTAAAGTAGACGGTTACGTCAGCCATTACGCTATCCGAATAATCGCATTACTTGCATCAGCCGTCGGAAACACCACCGTAAAGTCACCGGCTGTCGATGTCTTATCTCCGCCAAAGTCCAGAACAATTACTGCTGGGTTGGTTAGAGAGATAGACGTCGTATTCGGAGTAGTGTTGTAAATCAACGCTCCCCGAGCCGTAATGGTGGCGCTAGACCACGTTTCGTCTACGAAATCCAGCAAAGCTGTCGTTCCTGACGAGGTAGGGTCCACCGGGGTTAAAGTCCCGCCGCCTGCCGTATAGTTAGTTCCACTAACTTCGTTAGTAGTCGCATACGCAGTCGTCGCAGCATTAAGCGTTGCCGAGCTTGTATAAAGCGCAATTTTAAATGTATCGCCGCTTGACGCGTCGAAATCGTGGGCACCATACAGCAATTCTTTCTTAAAGCTGGTGCACATGAAGTTTCCTGAAAAGGCCATGGTCACAGTCTCCTTATATATTTAGCAAGCTCTGTTTGGCCTGCGTCGGTTAAAGCGTTATACACAGTAGTTCTATCAGACTTAACAGCCTCACGCATGTAGAATACGAGGGTTTTAAGTAACTCTCCTCGAAAAGCGTGAGCTTGCGCCCGAATTGCAGGGTTTGCGTCATCAGAAATGGCTATAATCTTGTTAGCACACCTCTCCGCAATCTCCTCTGGCGTAAAGCCCCTTCCATTAGTGGTGTGTACGTCCACTTTGAAAGTTGGCACCTTACCTAGTCCTGAATCATTCATTGTTTAGGCCTTCTGACTTGTCCAGTACGGTATTCGTCCGTTACTTCTTTAGCCTCACCTAACATCTTCATTCCAGAAATCGCTTCAGTAAACCGTTTCTCGTATAGCGCCATCATGTCGGGCTCACCCTTCATGAATATGTACGCTTCTATCAAAGAACCGTATAACAAAGCTATCGAAGCATTCTCACTAAGCCATGTTGTTCCGCCCGCGGCTCCCGCAGTCAAACTAGCAGGCCTATAAAAGTAATGTAATTCTACATTATACGCTGCATTTGGAGTAGGTCCTAAAATAAAGTTATCTACGTCATAAACAGCGTAATATCGGGGTAAACCAACGGTTGCTGCATCCGGGTTAAAGGATTGCACATAATCAGGGTCTTTAAAGTCTAAAAATACATGATCACTGCTTGCATCAACAAAAGATAAGGAAAAAGGTGCTAAATAGTCACTAGGACAAGCCAAAAACCGATTAGCATTGGCCATACTACCGCTTACATTCTTGCGGAAAAGGCTTAACTGAACACTTTTAAGTATTCTTTCCTCTGCCTGCGTAATAAATGTAGCCAAATTACTAACAAAAGACGTTTCAGTGTTCTCTGTGTAGTCTTGAATAGCTGTTTCTAGCTGTGCGTATGTAAAACTCATGTGGTCACCGTCACTGTTCCAACTTGCGTGAACGCCTGTACGGGAAGTAAACTAGGTGCAATCACTAAAGGCACTCCCACGTAAACATCTAAAGGCTCAACTCGATCCGGACGTGCATTTTGCAAAGCTTCCGGGTCAGACACTTTACGAAAAGGACCCAATTGAGGCTGTTTAGCCTCCCACTCGTCTGGTCCAACCAAAAGGCCGTTCCATTCTTTTTTCATCAGGCGATAAGGATAGCGGAGACCGTCCCTATCTGAGATCGCGTAAGAATCTTTGCCTGAAGCATATTTACCCATCAGCCTACCCTGTAATAATCAAACTGGGGCGCAACGTTAAAGGAAGAACGGTCTCTATCCTCTACTGCGGCCCTTTCAAACTCTTCTTCATACATAGCTTTTAGCATCTGAACACGATTTGGAGCCCTTTTTAAGGCCAGATAATAAGCTAAACCTGCGGCTAAACAAGGATAAAACCTAAAAGGTACGTCCATAGTGTTTGTGTAGATGTCGGCATCGTCCATACGCGTTAACGCGTCATAATAAACAACATCGGTGTTGTTATCAGGAACTGGCCATAGCTTTAAGTTAGGGGAAATCTGTCGATCTAAGAAGAACTGATTAACTCGACCTTGGGTGGTCTTGTTAGGAATAGTCAAATACCCATCGCGGCTCAAACGTAATAGAGAGTAGTCTGTGCCATCACGCTGGACAACAACAGATAGAATATCAATAACGTCCGTGCCTACGTTGTATTCACCTGTGCCGGGAATCATCGTAATAGTGCGTTGTTTAATTGTCCATTGGTTTAGACCACGGTTAGCCCAGTCCGCCAGCAATAGGTTCAAAGACCGCTTTGCGGATTTTAAATCGTAACCCGTCCGAACTTCAAGACCGCAGCGTTCAAATGCCTCTTCGACATACTCTGCAACATCAAGTTCAAAATCTTTGCTTCCGGATGTAGCCATAATCCGTACCTACCTTTTTTTGTTTGCGGTTTTCGCCGACCGCTTAAAAGCTTTAGCGGTAGGAGCGCCTTTTGTTCCGGGCTTACGCATTTTTTCGTTAGAACCCGCTTTTATGCGTTTCTTTTTTGCGTTAATATTCGCATATAAACCCTTGCTTGCCATTAGGCATTCCTCACCGCGCACTTGCTTACTTTTCCGCCTTTGCGCATTTTCTGAACCATACCCCCGCCGCGCATTTTTTTAACCATGCCGCCGTTACGCATTGGTTTTGCTACAACCTTACGCTTTTTGGGTTTCATCGCCATCTTTTAATCTCCTATACAGGGTTTCTCTTAGTTCGTATATGTCACGTGCATTATATTCGGCATCATAAGTATCATAATAGCCTTTTTTATCCAGCTTGTCTGCCGCTTGTTGCAACTTAGACAAACGTTGGACGAATATCATAGCATAGGGCGTTTCTACCAAAGGCGCAAACTCTACGTCTTGAACAAACTCGCTAGGCTCGTCGTCCGGGTGAAAACCCATCAACCAAATGTCTTTGTCTATGAACATACCTTCTGAAATACAGTTGTTTAAACCGTCTAGGTATTCGTGGAAGTCTTCTGAATTCTTGGTGTTTCCTAAATCAGCAATGATCGCGATATCGTGTTTATCGTCCCATTGTGACATACAGGAATATAAGGTCTGGTAGTTCTCTTCGTGAATGAAAAGAATAGCTACTTTGTCGTCTACCCATGCGTTCCGGGCATACGGACACGGGGGCAAGTTATTAAAGTAAGGGCTAGGTTTTTCTAAAATATCGGAAGACCAAAGTTTGATCTCTTTTACAATCTCCGCCTCTAAGGGGTCACTGAAGAAAGCTATGTTCATGGCTACGACAAGAACTTGTGCACCATCGGCGCTATTATAATTAAGACCGCAAGGCCCCAGATTTTAAGGTCCAAGGCTTTCATTGAAAGTTTTTGTTCACCTAATTTCTCTTCAATCCTCTTGTAGCGTAAGTTACATTCGGCTTCGTGCTTCTCTAGCTTGGCTAAAACTTCAGTTACTTTCATCATATCCCCGTCACGCCATGCCGGTCTTTTCTTACCTTGCGCTCGTTTTTGTTTCGTAGGAGGTGTTACTTGCGTGACCATAACTACCTCAGTTATAAAAGACCGTGATGTTGGTGATGTTAGTCAGTACGGCATAACATCCGTCACTAAATAACATCCCCTCGTCCGGTATATAAACATTGTCATCAGTGCTGTCAGCAAAAGCTAACGTTAACTGTGTGGTTCCGCTCGTACTTCCGGTCTTTAAAACCAAAGAAGGACTAGACCCCGCTTGATAATGAATAGCCTTTATGCGCGATCTACCCGCAAAAACGGTTCCGGTTGCGGTTAGGTAGGTTGCTTTTACATCAGACGCCATGATTTATCCCTTCTTCAACTGTAAAAAACAGTAACCGACGTAATGGCGGTTACCGCAGATACCCAGATATCAGAGACTCGAATGCCGTCAGAAGGAATGTTAGCAGAGTGCGTTGCCGAGGCATTTAAATCCATGTCCAAAGCAACAGCACCGCCGTTTCCATCCGTTATTGTAAGGCGTGGAGAACCCGTCGTTGTTTTGACTTGAACCTGCCTAATACGAGCGGGACCAACACCTACTGATCCCGTCGCGGTTATGCGTTTCGATCTTACGTCTGAGCCCGACATTAGCAAACCTCCAAATTGTTATATTTAAACGAGGTCACTGTTTTGCTGGTACATCACTGTAGCGCGGATTTCGCCGTTAGTGGTTGCTCCAGTAGATGTCCAAGTTAGGCGAAGATCAGAAGCGCCGGTATCGGCCCAACTTAATGCGCCGCCTGCTTCAGTAGTGGGGTATTTACGGCCCGCGCCAGAAGCTACAGTGATTGAAAAAGCGTTTAAAAACGTGGCGTTACCGCCCGCTACATCACCAATGCTAAATACGCACGTTGCACCAACCATAACACCAACAACGTCAAGGACGATATCAATGATCTGAGAGTTTGCTGGGATAATAACTGTAGTTGTATTTGCAGCAGAAGCGCCGCCGTCTAAATCAACACCTGTGGTAAAAGACTGAGCCATTACAACTTGGCCAGTGTTCTTTACGTTAGTACCGACAGTCGTGCCAGTAGTAGATTTGATTGTTCCTGCTAAGATTGGTCCTGAAAAAGTAGTCTGGCCCATAATAAGTTCCTCACATGCGAGTTAAGGTGAATCTGTCTGCATATCGTCAGTCGGGGACTGTCAGATTCGCCGGAATGTTTCCCGATACACTAAACATAACATTGTACAGCATTAGGTGTCAATATTAAGCAAAAAAAAGGAGGCCGAAGCCCCCTTTCTCGTACAACAGGTTTGCGTAAATTACGCAGCGCCGGGAGTACCGTAAACACCACGCCAATCGGATACACCGAAAGAGTAACGTTCACGAGCCTTAAAGCGCATGTTGCCGGTATCAAAGTCGCCTTCCATCGCCGTTTTAATGGCTGAACGGTTGAAGTATTTGAAGCCGTTAGGTGCATCAGTCTTAATGAAGAAAGCATCTGTGTCAGTGAGGAAGTGGTTTACCACCGCACCGTCTGGAAGCATTCCCATAGACTTCATTGCGTTATTGTCGTTATCCGCAGTACCAGAGCGCAGGTTCGAGTTAATAACTCGCTCTGCGATGAACTGAAGCTCTTTAGGTATAATAAGCTTCATGCCGCGAACAGCAATCTTCAAACCACGCTCATCTGTCATACCAGCAATATCAATCAACATCTGCTCTAACGAAGTTTCGTTAAGGTCGGCAGCAACTGCCAAGACGTTGGTTTGGTTACCAGATAAAGACGGATGCGCTGCTGAACAAAGTGCTGCACCATCGCCAACCGCATTGACACCAGCCGTGAACGCATTGTTCAGGATTGCTGCCGCTTTGATTTGCTTAGTCTGGGCCATAGAGCGAGCCAGAGCTTTGGTGTAGCGCGATGCAAGACGATCATACAGATTGTCTTCCACTGCTTCCTCAGTAATTGAGAACGCAAGCGCAATGGTTTCGTGAGTGTAACGAGCGGTATAAGTCTCTTGAGCGTCGTCAAAACTGATGGACTGGCCTTCATTTTTAACGGGTGCTGTGGAGAAACCACCGAGCATTACTTCTTCCTCAAACGCTCTGTCCGAAGACTCTTCGTCAAAGATTTCAGTGTGCTCATTTTCGTAACGGTTATATTCGAGTCCAAACAAGGCGTTTAGGCCGGGTTCAAGCTCTTTCGCTAATTGTGCGCGAGAAATAGCCATGTCTTAGCCCTCCTTATACGCCAGTCGTCGTCGCGGTAGTCTGCGAGTCAAAACGGCTTGTGTTTGAATTATAATGAGCGTTTATCCTGACGATAAAAGGAATACCGGCTTCACTGAAGTCCGTGTTCCCTGCATCGTCTTGAATGCCAACAATACGCAAAGGCAACGTTGCCGTTGTTGCAATTGTAGACACGCCCAAGGCGGAATTTGAGTTACCTACAGCAGTACCAGTACGTGCTGAAGTTCCCAATGAAGCGTTTGCGAACACGGCCAATTGTGCAGTAGCACGATCAGTTAGTGTTGCGTCAGACGCTACTTTAAACAACTGGTTAGGGTTGTCGGCGACGAAAGCTTTAACAGGATAGTTCGTATCCACGCTTACAGAGCCGGAACCGGGCCAGTAGCTGATCCAGATTGGTTTCTTAGAAACCGAATCTACATACTCCACACCCATCAGGACACCAAGTGCGGGGGTAGTTCCCCCACTTGTGGCACCAGCATAGTCAATAACGCCCGCAGCAAGCGGAACGCAAAGACCATATTGGTAGATCACATTGGTATTGTTAGAGGCGATTTCATACTGAGTTACACCAGTAGAATTTACACCGCTTCCAACAAGCCCGATAGGACGGAGACCATAGGCAGTATTTGTATTAGCCATTTTAGTTCTCTCCTAAAGGGGTAGCCCATTTCATTTGTTGGGGCCACCGAAAGTTACACGAGATTGACGGTCGGGTTTATTGATCGTCATCGATGAATGTGCATTCTCTCTCATCATGTCGTGATCCACTGCATCCATCTGGTCTTTACTTCGACCTGCGAAGTAGTTAGTCCTTTCAGTTACAGTTTCGTCCGGAATCCGAGCGAGTAGCAATCCGCCAACTCCAAACACACCTTGATATTTACCTGTTTCAACAGTAGGGCTTTCAAAGTCAGGATACTCGTCCTTACGGACCAGTTCATAACCTTCCCTTAATTTGGCACTGATGTTCTTTGTATCATCGAAGCCACGCGTTTCGGCGCGAATCCAACGATGTTTAAAGCCATCAGGGGCAGGTGGTGCATCTAGCATAGACGGGGGAGCCCATGGCTTACGAACAGCCTGTTTCTCCCGAGTTTGGTTAGCGCGAGAAGTACGGTTCATAGCCGAACTACCTTTTTCTTGGTCATTTTGTTCAGTCATTTTCTTTTACTCCTTCACGTATTTCGCATATTCTTCAAGCGGCACACCCAATTTTTTCGCAATTGCGACTTGGCTCGGGGTGAGTCGGACCTTTCTCCCACTACTGCGCCCAGATGGTGTTCTTGAAGCGCCAATGACTGTCTGAGCGGGTCGTCTATTGGTGCCGTTTGAGCCGTTTCCAAACTTGTCAGAAATACGGCGATCAAGTTCAGTATAGTAGTCTTCTCCGTTGGGGTCAAACCCTTCGTCTTCGACTAGCTTTTTGTGTATACCAAACGCAGCATACGTCATTGCTTCGTCTGAGCCAAACCAACTGTTTCGCATAGCCCACGACTCTGCTTTAGGGTCGGGTCTTTTAGGCTGCTGTGCGGGCATAGGCTGACGGGCTTGGTGCTGTTGAGCTGCGGCGGCTTGTTGTTGCTGTCGCTGCGACTGCATCTTTGCCTGATTAGCACGGTCTTGTTGAATAGCTAAACTGGTAAGTGTTCGTTGAGCTTCAACCGTTGCTTGACTGTCACCTAACTCAATTGCGCGAGTTAGATTAGCTTCCGCTTGGGATATTTGAGTGTTAACTCGGTTGGTATACTCTGCAACGTAGTTAGTATCTAAACTGGTCATACGTTGTTTGAGGTTATTGGATTCACCCTGAACAGCTTGAGCATACTTAATTGCTTCTTGCTCACGACGTTCTGCTTCACGCATCTTTTTAGTCAGACGACTAATACGCTTCTGGGTTGACGTTTCAGCTTTGGAAAACTGGTCTTCAGAGCCTTCGGAACTATCGTCATCTTCACGAATATCCTCCGTCACCTCTATGTCTACAGCTTCCGCATCACCGACGTCTAATTCGACTTCTTTATTCTCGGCCATTTTTATCTCCTTAGTTTAATTGATGTATATCTTCCGGGTCCAGAATGGTTGATAGAATTTCATCATCATTCAGGATTCTGACTTCTCCGCCGTCTATCTGGAAGCGTGAACCAGCATAACGGGCAAACATCACCCACTGCTTTTCTTCGCACCATGGTCCAGTAGGGAATTTGGCTGTGTCTTGGTAGGCGAGTGGGCCCACTTTAAGAACGTAACCAACTTGAGTGGAGATTTGGCTTTTTTCTACTGTTTCGCTAGGTAGAAAAATACCGCCTGCGGTTTTACCCTTACCTTGATAAGGTAGGATCAAAATCCGCCAACCCGTAGGGTTAGGCATCCGGTCTAAGAGAGTTTTCCCGATGGCTTCGGGATTCAAGCGTGGTTTTTCCACGTAAGCATCAGCAAGGCTTTGTGCTTCTTTCTTCGCCTTGGCTTCGTCTTCTTGAGCCTTGGCTTCTGCTCTTTTGTCGTTAGCAATCTCCTTGGCAGTCTTTTCAAAAACTACTTTTGGAGTTGTATCTTCTTTGTCTTGGCTAATCATAATGATTGCTCCTGTTTATCTAGCAGGCTCTTGAGTTCCTGTTCCACGTGAGTAAGACATTCTAAGTTGCCCATAAGCTCACGATATTGTTCCATTGACTTAACGTTACCGTATATCATCAAATCTGTCACGCCTTGCCGTCTATCTCTCAAGATTCTAAAAACAGCTTCGGCTACATAAAGTTCGTCCATCTACCCCTCGCATATAATCAAACATTGTCTGATATAATCGTATCACACCTTATATGGGAGGTGCTAGGACAAAATAAATAATTATGCGAGAGATCGCAGTTCAAAGTGGGGTCCATCTATAAAAGGGCGTCTGCCCTGAGAGCGTCGAAGATCAACATAACTGTTCATTGCTTCTTCCATCGTGCCATCCCATGTACGGATATCATCTACCGTCCATGAACCGCCCCAACGAATATGAGCGCCATGCTCTTCAGCCGCTATCTTCATAGCATCCGCCAGATCGTCATACAAAGAAAGTTCCCACGATCCCCGCGAACCAACATACGCCATCAGATCAACGGCGTGTGAATAACCGTCGTCTTGGATCAAATGGTTGCTGTTCATGGTTTTAGACGCGCCTTTGTCAAACAGCTCTTGCTGCTCGGCCAACGTCCTGACACCAAAGATAACGCCAAAATCTGTTTGTGTATGCTGGATAGCAGTTTCAACAACTTTAACTAGCAGAGGGTGTACGCCTTCTAGTTTACCTAGACTGCGGTTTGATAATTTAAAGGTCATTTTATTACGCCTTTCACGCGCTCGAACGAGCGGAGTCCCCCCAGACCGAGCATTCCCATGAGAACGGGCATCATTACCGACATGTCTGCTTGTGGGACATCTACTCCAAATCCCGCTGCTATGGGTGATATTAAAAAATTGACGGCTAAACCAAGAACGCAAACGTGCCCACATAACGGCCTCCAAGAAGATTGAAAGAAGTTTCCTTTGGCATCAGCAGTGTTTAAGGCAATTTGCGCTAGGGCAATTTCTTGACCATGTTTTTCGGCCATGGTCCCAATGTCATGAGCTAGTTGGGCCTTGGTATCTTTGTCTTGGATGAATTTATCTAAGAGCCCTGTCACGGGACCGATTAGTGATTGTAACATTTCGCCTCCTTTTTTATCTTAGCGTGAGTCCCTTATAAAAATAAGATACTCGACGATCCCCCAACAGCCAAGGGCTAACAGCATGAAGCCTAAACACCAATAAAAAATCTCCCATCTTTGAGCCACGATAGCTTCAATCTCTTTTCTCTCCGCTATCCGTCTCTTGCGAGCCTCGGCTTGGAAGCGAATCCAGTCATCGTACAACCCGATTCTTCCATATATCTTCATGTATTCGTGCAGTTCTTTTTCGGTCTCTCGTATCTTATCTAACGCCATGAACTCTTCAAAGTCGTTAGACTTCTTAGTGCCCAAGAAAGAAAACACACTGTTCTCATTCTTCTTTTGTTTAGCACGTAACGCTTCTTTAGCCCCCACCATTTTTTGGATGGAACCAAATGCGTTTGCAAGATCACCGCCGTTGGCAATGACCTGTTTCACAACGCTAAAGCCCGCGTTGAAGGCAGCTAGTTCTGCTAACACATACTTGCCCCATGTTAAAAAAGACCCATACGGGTTAATTTACCACAAAGTTATGTACTTAACTATCTCAAAAGTTAGCCGCCTCCTAAAGAACCTATCCCTTGCTGGCTTTCAGGTCTTGCAAAAGGGTTGCGTGAATCAACCGGTTGCGTTGGAACCGCGCCCGTCAAACCATAATTAGACGCGGCACTTACATTAACATCTTGCGCTACTCGCTGAGTAGCGGGATCGCTACCACCGAGGTTAGCAACAGGGTCCACAGGTACTACGGGAGTCGTGGTTCCGGTAGTGCCGCCGGGAGTAAAGTTTCCACCCGAAAAGCCCCCCGGAAAGCTACCGCCAATACTTCCAAGGTCAAAGCCGTTGGGGTACTGCTCGTAGAAACTATTCAGGCCCGCCAAAGTCTCTGGCGTCATACCGCTAGTATCTGTTCCGGGCGGAATAAACGGATAAGGGTTGCCTGAACCTTCTTCATCAGCATTTCCGCTATTGTCACCAAAACCGGGTCCACCGGGTCCATTTCCGTTACCGGACGCATCAGTGCCGCCCATGGTATATCCGGGACCGTTACCCATTCCCGGACCGTTACCCGAAGGGGTTGGACCGGGTACTCCGGGTCCACTACCACCACCTTCGCCGCCAATACCGGGATCAAATCCACCACCGCTAAACGGGTCATATCCGTTGGGGTATTGTTCGTTAAAGGCGTCTAGTGCTGCTTGTTGTGCAGGCGACAGACCATTGTTTGTGTCAGGTGTCGTTCCGCCAGACTCAGCAGGGTTTGGATCGGTAAAAGTACGTGGGGGTCCACTACCACCGGGATCACCTTGCTTTGCCAAAGTTCTACCAAACTCCTGTTGAAACTCTTCAGGGCTGTAACGAGTAAAAGCCGCGTCACCTGTCAAACCAAAAGCCGAAGAATCTCGGACATATTGATTTGTTTCGGGGTCATAACTATAACTAGGCATTACCGCCTGACCTTCTGATCCTACTTGAGCGTTCTCCATAGCCATCTGGTTCATAAAGTCAACATTTGATTGAAAATTACCGTATGGTGCAGGTGCAGGGGCCGCCGGGTTTGTTAGTCCGGGGGTAAAGTTTGGGGGAGGGTTATCTCTTCTGCCCGGTCCTGTTTCTCCACCTAATCCGGGATCGCTAAACAAAGGGTTATCAAAATAATTGCCCGCGCCACCTTCTCCACCCATTCCGGGATCAAAAGTGCCACCGCCGGGCATAGGTATTCCACCCGTAGGCGCTACAAAATCTTTAACCATTGGTGTGGTAGGCGCAAGGCTTTCAATACCGCCGGGTTCAGGTGTGTAACCGGGAATGTTTGATAAATCAAGATTAGAGAAGTCTAAATTGTTCATGTCAAACACGGGGTTTGTCCCGCCGATAGAGCCCGCAGGATCACTGATAACTTCAGGGCCTTGGCCAAATGTTTGAGGAGGCATCGGAGCAGGCATCGGAGCAGGCATTGGTCGCGGTTCAGACCCACGTGGTGGGTTACCGGAATCATCATAAGGAGCAGGCATAGGCATAGGTGCAGGTTTCCCTCCACCACCGGGCCTCGGCATCGGCTGCGGGTTTTGCGGCTGCGGCATTGGCATCGGAACTTGAGGCATTGGTGCGGGCATCGGCTGCGGCATCGGAACCTGCGGGTTCTGCGGCATCGGAACCTGCGGGTTCTGCGGCATCGGGAACGGAGCACCGGGGAACTGAGGCATCGGGAACCCTCCACCGTACTGGCCTTGGTTAGGGCCCGGTAAAATTCCATTTATGCCGCTAAAATCAGGCATCGGTGCGGGGGGCGGTGCAACCGGAGCAGGCATCGGCGGTAAAGGAACCGGTGCGGGATTAACCATCCCCCCCGGAAGTTGGAAATCTGGGGGAAGTTGGAAATCACCCGGAAGTTGAAAGTTAAAACCACCATAGC